>Ga0209062_1000184_pt1 | contig 233708 bp, 195 predicted proteins | sample Coa_R2_2_FD_187158 | JGI IMG/M metagenome (GOLD analysis project Ga0209062, IMG submission 187158) | Surface soil microbial communities from Centralia Pennsylvania, which are recovering from an underground coalmine fire - Coalmine... | ecosystem: Environmental > Terrestrial > Soil >... | reverse complement strand
AGAGTGGAGGCCGTTGGAGACACTACTCCTATTGTAACGGCTGCATGCAGACAAACATTTAGATGCGGTCAAATACGGTCGAATAACTCGCCCAGGCGGATTGAAAACCCGGGGATTAAGCCGGAGCGGAATTCGGCATTTTCGTCCAGAATGACGTTCTGTTTGTCAGAGTAGTAATAGGCTGTGCGGGCGTCGATCGAAAGGAGCCACACTTCTTGCGTGCCGCATTTACGATAGCGCTGCGCCTTCTTTATTAGCGACGCAAAGGTGTCGTTCGGCGATTCGATTCGATGGCTAGGTCAAGCACGAAACGTTGCACACGGCGGCGATCCAGCAACGGCGCTTTCGCCGTGGATACGAATGTGACGTCGGGCCCATACGCATTCCGTCGAAATCGAACTCCTGTTCGCCGATAACCTGCCCGAGATTCTGCTTTCTGGCCAAGGGCCGCAGCAACTCGATCAGCAGGTCACGCAGCAGATTGTAGCTAAATTCTTTCCTGAGACGTCAATCAACTCCCCGTCGACGAGCTCGCGGTGCTTGACAGCCTCGTCGGGAAGCTTTTCGAAATCGTCGATGGTCAGGCGGGTAGACGTCGCGACAAGTTCATTTTAGCTCTACGACCGTTGCGCCCGTTCCGCCTTCGCTCGGCGACGCCGGATAGAATTTCTCGACGTGCGGATTGCTCGCGAGCAGCTCGGCGATGGCTTTCCGCAAGATCCCCATGCCATGGCCGTGGACGATGCGGACACGATCGATGGAGGCCAAGCTCGCCGAATCGAGAAACTTGTCCACGTTTTCGCGAGCTTCGTCGGCGCGCTGGCCGATAACGTTGATCTCGCGGTAGCTGACGTCCCATTTGGGTCCGGACTCGAATGAGACATTCCTCGGGAGGCGGGCAGCCTCCGGCGCCGACGGCAGCACTTCCTCGACATCGTCCATCGAGACCTGCATTTTTATGAAGCCAGCCTCGACCTCGATGAGGCCTCCGGCAAGTTTCCGCCGCACACGCGCCGGTTCGCGGACGCCTTTCAAGCGGACGCGGGTGCCGGGCTCGACCGGCAACGGCTGCTTGCCGGCCGGCGCTGGCCCAAAGATCGCCTCACGGGCTTTCTGCTCGAATTCACGCTTCGTTTTCGCGACCCGCCGCTCGGCTGCTTCTACGGCCTTCCGCTGCTCGGCCTGCTCCTGAATCTTTTGAATTGTCTCTCGGCCTTCGGTTTCGAACGCCGTCACTGCATTGTGAAGGCGCTGCTCCATTTCACGGAGCTTGGCCGTCTCGCGCTGCTCCCATTCCTTGGCGACGGAACGTTCCCGAGCCGCCAGCGTTTCAGTTTGCTGCTTCAGTTCGCGTTCACTTTGAGCCAGAGAGTCGACGCGCTGGTGCAATTCGTCCAGGAAGCGCGCCACCTCGCGTTCCTGGCCAGACATGCGTGCCCGGGCCCGCTCGATCAGCTCCGGCGAAAGGCCGAGGCGCGCCGCAATATCCAAGCCAGCCGACTTGCCCGGCGCGCCGACCCGAAGAACGAACGTCGGCTCCAGCGTCTCCTCGTCAAAGCCCATTGAGGCGTTGAGCACGCCCTCGCTGGTCGCGCCATAAATTTTCAATGCCAGCAGATGCGTGGATGCCAGCGTGAATGCGCCATTGGATCGAAACATCTCCAGGATCGCCACTCCCAGCGCGCCGCCTTCCTCCGGATCCGTCGCGCGGCCTAATTCGTCCAAGAGCACCAGCGATTGCGGCGTTACGTCCAGCAACATGTCGCGAACATGCGCGATGTGCGCCGAGAAGCTGCTGAGGCTCTCGGCGATCGATTGCTGGTCGCCGATATCGGCCAGCACCTGCTCGAAAATCGGAAACTCGGCTTCCGCCGCGGGCACAGGCAGGCCCGAGTGAGCCATTAACGCGAGCAGCCCCGTGGTCTTCATCGAAACCGTCTTGCCGCCGGTGTTAGGCCCGCTGATCAACAACGTGCGGTGCGCCTCGTCCAAGGTGAGCGAAATCGGCACGACGCGCCGCTTTTGCCGCCGCAGCACGTCTTCGAGCAGCGGATGGCGGGCCTCGCGCAGAACCAGGCGCCGGCCTGAATCCGGGCTAAAACGCGGAATAGTGCACTGAAAATCGAGCGCAAATTCGGCCTTTGCAAATAACAACTCCAGACGCCCGAGCACCTCCACGGTGGCCTGAATCTGATCCGAATAAGATCTCAACAGTTCCGTCAGCTCGCGCAGAATCCGGTGCACCTCGCGCAGTTCTTCTTCCCGCAGGCGTACCAGCTCGTTGTTCAAATCGATGGTTTCCAGCGGTTCGACGAATAGCGTGTGGCCGCTGCCGCTGGCGCCGTGAATCACGCCGTACACCTTCCGCTGCTGTCCGGCGATCACAGGCACCACGAAACGGTCGTTGCGCAGCGTAATGAACTCTTCTTGCAGGGTCCCATCGTCGTGATGTAAGCGCAGAAAGCGCTCTAACGAGCTTTGGATCTGCCGCTGCTGGCGTTCGATATCGCGGCGAAGCTTTTGGAGCGCCACACTGGCGTCGTCGGCTACGGTCGCGTCCGGGAGAATTTTGCCGTGCAGTTCGCGCAAGAGCGGACGCGGATCGACGATCGCGGCCGCGCCGGAAGCCAGCCTCGTGTATTTCGACGCTGCGAGGTTGAGGACAGCGCGAATTTCGCCGGCTTGCTCTAACAGCCGCGTCAAATCGAGAATCTGCAGGGGCTCGAGAACCGCGCCTTCGATGCGGAGCAGCGGGAGCGCCGCGGCGATATCCGGGATCGAGTCGAAGCGGACACGTATGGCTGCCCCCCGCGCGGCCGCTTGAGGTTGTTGGGAAGCCTGCAAATAAGCGATCGCCTCGGCAGTATCGGCGAGCGACGATTCCAGCGCCGCGCGATCCGTGTCCGGGCCGATGTTCTCAAGCTCGGCGCGGCCGAGCGCGCTCCGCACATAGCGGCCCACCAGTTGGCGTAGCGATTCGAACTCGAGCAGGTCAGCGCTGAAGTTGGGCAAAAGCTCTCTCGATAACGGCAAGTGTGCCGTCTGTAAGACGATAGCTGCCGAGGTTCTGTTCCGATACCCAAGTGGCGCGGGCCACGTCGGAGGCGGCTTGCAACCGGCCGCCGACCGGGCGGCAGATGTAGTCGATCAAGACGTAATGGTATTCGACTCGGCCGTCCTCGCCGGGCATAATCCGCTCGAACACTTCGAATAGCGACATCGGCTCGACATCCAGCCCCGTTTCTTCGAGAACCTCGCGCCGGATCGCTTCCTCCAGCTTCTCGCCGGTCTCGAGGATCCCGCCCGGCAGCGACCAGTAGCCTTTTAGCGGCTCTTTTCCGCGCTCCACCAGAAGAATTCGACGGTCGTCGAAGATCAAGGCTCCGACGCCGAGGAACGGGCGGGAGGGAAAACGGCGGTCTTCCTTAGTATTGGACACTGCCCTTTACGTCCAGGCGGACACGATACACCGAGGTTCGCGCGGTGACATACAGCGATTGGAGGTCGTCGTCGCCGAACGCGCAATTCGATGGCGTCTCCGGCAGCGCGATGGACCCCAGCGGCTTGCCCTCCGGCGTGTATACTTCGATTTTGCCCGCGGCCAGATACAGGTTGCCTTTTTCGTCCGTGCGCAAGCCGTCTGGAATGCCGGCGATTCCCCCCACCAGCACGCGCTCGTTGGACGCTGAGCCCCGGCTGTCCAAATCATAGGCGCGGATGTTGTGCTCGTCCGAATTTGAAACATAAAGGATGCGGCCGTTGGGTGAGAGCGCAATGCCGTTGGGCCGGCCTTTAGGTTTGGCGATCAGATCCACTTCGCCGCGCGGCGAAACATGGTATACGCCGAAAAAATCGAGATCGCGCGTGTCTTCCTGGTTTCCGAACGCCGGGTCGGTGAAGAAAACCTGCCCGTCTTTCCGGATCACGATGTCATTGGGCGCGTTGAACTGTTTGCCCTGGTACCGTTCGGCGAAAACCTCCACCTTGCCCCGCTTATCCAGCCGCGTCACCCGCCGCGAATGCGTTTCGCAGCTATAGAGCCGGCCCTGCGCATCGAAGGCATTGCCCATCGCGCCATTGGAATTCTCACGCAGAACCGACGTCTTCTCGCCAAGCTTGAACTGCAGCAGCTTGTTTTCCGGCACGTCGCTAAAGACCAGAAATCCTTCGCGCGACCAGGCCGGCCCTTCGGCGAAAACGAGACCCGTGGCGATCCTTTCCACCGTGAGCTGATCGAAATTTTGCGCCGAAACCTGTGCGATGAGCAGCAGGACAGGCAACAGGAACCGCATGTATCGATCAGGGTAGCAGAGCGACCACGAACTCACGCCAGCAGCTTGTCGCGGGTAATCGGTAAATCTTTGATGCGCCGTCCCGTGGCGTTAAAGATGGCGTTGGCGACGGCGGCCACCGACGGCACGATGGTCGCTTCGCCGATCGACTTGGCGCCGTAAGGCCCGTACGCGTCCTCGGTTTCTACAAACAGCACTTCAATTTCGGGCGTGTCGCGGTGCGTCATCACGCGCGCGCCGTAATAGCCGGTGTTCAGCGGTACGCCTCGCGCGCGGTCATAAAGCAGTTCCTCATGCAGTGCCATCCCGATACCCATCGTGGCGCCGCCTTTGACCTGGCTGGCGCAAGTCAACGGGTTGATTATGCGGCCGCTGTCGTGCGCTGCCAAGTATCGAACGACGCGCGCGTGTCCCAGCTCCGTATCCACCTCGACCTCGGCAAAATGGGCCGCAAAGCAGTAGCGCGCGGCTTGCTGCGGCTGCGGCGGGTTGGGAGTCGCGCTGCCAGTAAGTACCTGGCCGGATTTTGGCGCTCCGTTTTGGTCAAGCTGGCGCTTTAAATCCAGCGCTGCTTGAATGACGGCGTATCCGGTATGCGTAGTAGTCCGGCTGCCGGACTCGCCGACAGAATATGGACATTGCGCCGTATCGCCGCTGATAACTTCGATCTGGTTCAGCGGGACTCCAAGGGCTTCGGCCGCGATCAGAGCCATGGTGGTTTTCGCGGCAGTGCCAACGTCGGTGACGCCCACATGCAGGTGATACCGACCGTCCGAATCGAGTTTGATGACCGCACTGCTCGACCCTAATCCCGACCCAAAAGCGCCCATGGCCATTCCGACACCCCGTTGGACTGGTCCTGAATCCGAGCCCGGCGCGTGCCAGCGCTGCTTCCATCCAAACGCCTTCGCGCCGCGGCGGATGCAGTCCTCCAGGCCGTTGCTGGTGTAGGGGACTTCGTCGTGATACTTCCGCGTGAAATTCTTCAGCCGGAACTCGACCGGATCGATGTTCAGCTCGTGCGCAATGTGGTCCATGAGCGACTCGATCCCGAAAATGCCTTGCGGATATGCAGGCCCGCGAAAATTTGCCGACACGGCCATGTTCGTGTATGTGGGATACACGACGGATTCGATATTCGGGCATTGGTACATCTCGACACCGGCAATGCCGCCCGCACCTTTACGATACGGTCCCATGCCGCTGTAGCCTCGGAGTTGAATGGCCGTCAGCGTGCCGTCGCGCTTCACGCCAATTTTGTAGTACTGGTGCGTCGGCCAGCGGCCGTGCACCGCGACGTAATCTTCCTTGCGCGTGAACTCCAGCTTGACGGGCACGCCGGTCTGCTTGGCGAGCATAGCGGCCATCAAGTCGAAGTCATGGCATTGGTTCTTGTTTCCGAAGCCACCGCCCATGAAGTGGCAAACGACACGAACATTTTCGAGCGGAAGGTGGAGATCCTTCGCGATATCAGTGCGGCAGTTTGAAATGCCCTGCGTGGATGCGTACAGCGTGAGCTTATCGCCCGTCCATTGCGCAATGGCCACGCGCGGCTCGAGCTGCGCGTTATTCAAATGCACCGACGTATAGCGATCCTCGAAAACTCGGTCGGCCGTCCGGAGCCCTTCTTCGACATTCCCGTGGCGCGAAGTCTCGGGTTCATGCCGGCCTTGCGCATTCGGCGAGAGATTGCCGCCAGGCTGGATTTCAGGCGCGCCAGATTTGAGCGCGTCTTCGGGGTCCAGCACGAACGGCAGCAGTTCGTAGTCAACCTCGATCGATTGCAGCGCCTCTTCGGCGATGTGCCGATCGATGGCAGCGACGGCAGCGACGGCGTCGCCCGCGAACCGAACCGGGTTATTAAAGAGATAGCGTTTGTTGCGCATATCGCCGCTGGACCAGATCACGTCGCAGTTCTCGCGCGTCAGGACGGCCTTGACGCCGGGCAGGGCGAGGGCTTTTGTAAGGTCGATGCGACGGATCCGCGCATGCGCGTGCGGGCTGCGCAGCACGCGGGCATAGAGCATCCCTGCGAGACGGATGTCGCCGGCGTAAGTGGCGGTGCCCGTAACGCGCTGAATCGCGTCCACGCGCGGAGTAGCGTGTCCAACGGTGCGCAGAACGTTCATTTTCCCTCCGGGTGCGGGCGTGGGCCGCGGTTGGGAACGATTTTAGCTCCGGTTCGGCTTCGCCGTCCACCGGGCGCGACACCTGCGCTCCGTCTCGCGGTTCCTAATGCTCGGCTGCGATCTTATCCGCGCGGTCCACCACCAGCACCTCCCAGGGGTCCTCTGCGAGCCTCCAGCTTCAGACCCAGCTGCTCTTCGAGCGGCTTCAATCGCTCCGCCAGAAGAGTCTGAAGCGTGATCAGGATCTGGCCAGGAGAGCTGTCCCCTGGCCCCTGGCATGATTTCGCTCACAATTCCGGCCGTTCTAAATGCTAAATTGTACTTCGAGCGGGTGTCGCGCTGCGCGCGGCTTAGGGGTGTCCACGATGCGTATCACTATTTCCCACAATAGGCCGAAGCAGGAGATGAAAGAAGCCGTCGAGCGCTCGATCGATCAGCTCTTCACCGGCTTCAATCTGGGGCTGATCGAATTCGCGAATCAGCGCAAGGAATGGTCCGGCGACAGAATGACGTTCTCACTCACGGCGAAAATCGGATTTCTGCAAACCCCCATACAGGGCTGGGCACTGGTCGCGGACCGCGACGTTACGCTGGACGTGGATCTTGGATTGTTGAATAAACTTATTCCCGAGGAGAGCGCTAAAGCTCTGCTCGCCCAGCGTGCCGCGGGACTGCTCGGAAAATAGTTCGGGTGGGCGTACTTAAGGCAGCGGATTCGGCACCGAAGCGAGTACATCCAGCGCTTTTTCTAGGAGGCTGCGCTTTAGCTGCCGTTTGCGTTTCGCTTTCGTCGGCGGTTCGCGACGTCGTTCTTGGCTCGGCGCTTCGGTCTTCAAAGCGGCCGCAGAGGAACGGCGACGCGGCAAGTCGGCTTCCGCTGCGCTCTTTTTCGCAATTCTCGCTCCGGCCCGGCGTTTCACCGCGGGACCGGACGCTTTCGCCGAACGCGTCTTTTTGTCGACGTGCTTCATAACATCGTTCACTATAATAACCTCAGGACGCAGCGTCGACGGCGAGGCTGACCCAGTGTGCAGGGGTTGCAGAAGACGACCGGCGCTCATCCTCCGTTGTGATCGACAATTCTGAGCATTGTGATTAAGCACCGCACGTCGACTGGAACCCCTCGGTCGAAGCGATGCACTTCCAGGCCGTCATGCAACAATAAAGGCGCTGCTGGGTTTTTCAACAAAGTAAGGAGCATCCAAAATGAGTGAGACCCCTATCACTCCGCCCGCCGACGCGCGGGTATCCACCGGTATCGAAGGACTCGATGACGTCCTTGGCGGGGGATTTCCACAAGGGCATCTGTTCCTGGTTGAGGGCGTGCCTGGCTCAGGCAAGACCACGCTGGGCCTGCAGTTCCTCATGGCCGGAGCAAAGCGCGGTGAGAGCGCGCTTTATGTGACGCTGTCGGAGTCTAAACAAGAAATTCAAAAAGTAGCGCGATCGCACGGCTGGTCCCTGGAGGGTATCGCGGTTTTTGAGTACACACCCACAGAAGATATGCTTCGGGCTGAAGATCAATACTCCGCATTCCATCCCTCCGAAATTGAATTCCAGGACACGACCAAGACTATCCTCGACCGAGTAGAGGAAATTCAGCCGAGACGGATCGTGCTTGACTCACTTTCCGAGCTTCGCCTGCTCGCACGAGACTCTTTGCGTTACCGGCGCCAAGTTCTGGCGCTTAAACATTTCTTCACCACCAGGAATTGCACGGTGCTCCTTCTTGACGACCGCACGTCTGGTCAACAAGATTTGCAGCTTCAGAGCATCGCGCATGGAGTATTAATGCTAGAAAAGGTCCCCCGAGACTTCGGCAATAGCAGGCGGCGCATCGAGGTCGAAAAGATGCGAGGCAGCATGTACCGCGAAGGCCATCACGATTATGTGATACGAACTGGTGGTGTCGTCGTGTACCCTCGACTCATTTCCGGTGAACATGCTGAACAGTTCGTGGACGAGCAAGTGTCCAGCGGCATAGCCGAGCTCGATAAACTTTGGGCCGGGGGTATCGATCGTGGTACGAGTTCGCTGCTCATAGGTCCGGCCGGTTCAGGAAAATCCTCGCTGGCGATGAGCTACGCCGTAGCGGCGGCACAGCGTGGTGAGTTCGCGGCGGTGTTCCTGTTTGAGGAATGGACCAAAATCGCCTGCCGGCGCGCAGCAGGCTTGGGCATTGACCCGTGTCCCTACATAGATACAGGCTTACTCCACCTCGAACAAATCGATCCGGCGGAGCTGGCTCCTGGAGAGTTTGTGCAGCATGTCAGAGATAGTGTAGAGAAGCGGGATGCGAAGGTGGTAGTCATCGATAGCCTCAACGGCTTCCTCAATGCCATGCCAGGTGAACAGAACCTGGCACTCCAGATGCACGAATTGCTTTCTTTTTTAAACCGCCGCGGTGTGGTTACTCTTGTAGTGCTCGCACAGTCAGGACTGGTGGGCACGATGACCTCACCCGTTGATTTGAGCTACCTGGCGGACAACATTCTGCTACTTCGCTTTTTTGAAACCGGTGGTCAAATAAAGAAAGCGCTGTCGGTTGTAAAGAAGCGGGGCGGCGACCATGAGGAAAGCATCCGGGAGCTCCGGCTTTCTAAAGGACAGATTTCCGTCGGTCGGGCGCTGACAGAGTTCCGAGGCGTTCTCACCGGCGTGCCAACCTATTTAGGAACCAAAGCATCCCTTCAGGGCACGGATGACCAGAGATGACGCTTTCGCAACAGGGGCAGGTGCTCATCCACGCCCCTTTCGGACGCGATGCTGAACTGATTCAGCGGGTGCTGGCGCATGCGCAGATTGGCAGCGAGATCTGCGCTACATTGCCTGAGCTTGAGGCTGCCCTGGACCGAGCCGATGCCGCAATTCTCGGCGACGAGGCATTACAAGCCAAACCAGTTGTGGAAACCTTAGCGGCGCGGCTTTCCCAGCAGCCGCCGTGGTCTGATATTCCGCTCTTGATGATGACCAGTGGCGGTACCGAGACCGGTAGCAGCCGGCAGAGGCTCCAGCTTATTGCCCCCTTAGGGAACGTGATGCTCTTAGAACGGCCGCTGCGCATCCCGACGCTGGTAAGCGCCGTTAAGGGGGCACTCAGGGCCAGGCAGCACCAGTATCAGATTAGAGACCTGTTAGTGCAGCGCGAACGGGATGTACACGCGATTGAGCTCTCCAATGAGGAACTGCGCCGTCTTAATGCCGAACTTCAGCAATTTGCATATTCCGCCTCGCACGATCTGCGCGAACCACTGCGTGTTATCTCCTTATACTGCGAGGTCATCAAAAAACAGTTCGGCGGACAACTGGGGCCCGCCGGCGATCAATTCATCAAGTATATGGTCGAGAGCGTGCGCCGGATGGAGCAGCTTCTTACCGACCTGTTGAATTATACTCGCTCGACTGCAGTCGGCGAAGACCCGGCAGCTTTGGTAGACGCCAACATTCCACTTCAGCGAGCATTAACAAATCTGGGTCCTGACATCGAACAGAGCGGCATCACGATTGCGACTGATGCCATGCCCCAGGTGAGAGTTCATGAGTTCCATTTGGAGCAGCTATTTCAAAATCTCATTGGAAACGCTATCAAATACCGATCACCGAAAAACCCTACAGCCGACATTCGCGTCAAACAGGAGGGTGATTTTTGGTTGTTCTCCATCGCAGACAATGGGATCGGCATTGACCCGCAGTATGCAGACATCATCTTTGGGCTTTTTAAGCGCCTGCACCAGAAAGAGGAGTATTCGGGCACGGGCATTGGCTTGGCTATCTGCAAGCGAATCGTGGAGCGATATGGCGGTCGAATTTGGGTGGATTCTGATCTCGGCAAAGGAGCTATCTTTTATTTCACCTTGCCGCATTAACTAGAGCGGCGTCCGCGCATATGCAGTTGCCGACGATTTGGCTGATTGAAGACAACCCGGCTGATATTTTCCTGATTGAGCAGGCGCTCGGCGTTCACGGGGTCGCCGCTGATCTCGTTGTGCGGCGCGACGGCCAGAGCGCGTTCGAACTGATTGGGGAGCTTGAGACACAACAGCAGGTCTGCCCACGTTTAATCATCCTCGACCTTAATCTTCCAAAAAGATCCGGGCAAGAAATCTTCCAGCGGTTTCGCGTAAGCGGCCAATTCAACGACGTTCCCGTGGTAATCGTGAGCTCATCGGATGCGCCATCTGACCAGCGATGGGCCGTGCACATAGGGGTTACTCGCTTCTTTCGCAAGCCATCGAGCTTAGAGGAGTTTATGAAAATTGGAGAGCTGGTTAACCATCTGCTCCTTAATAATGGCCAACAGGAAAGAGACGGGTAATAACGCCCGCTGGCCGAGTCCGCAACAGAGCGCCTCGGCGGCCGGTAACGCGCCAAGTTAGGAAAATAGGGGGCACACAGCGGGCACACTGACATCTGAGCGATCCTATAAAGTGCCGGTAAGTGCATGAAGCGAGAATTCAAGCCCGGGTGGCGAAATCGGCAGACGCAAAGGACTTAAAATCCTTTGGAGGGCAACCTCCGTGTGGGTTCAAGTCCCACCCCGGGCACCAGAATCAGTTGTTGCTTTCCAATGCGCATTGCTCGCGATGCGGTTCTGCCTTGGCACCACCTCATCGCTGCGGGCTGTGATCTTCCCTGTCCACAGCTACTGCTTAGTGCGGACAGCGAAAACCGCCACGAGACCGTATTGCGCTCCTTTATTTCGCATACGGCGTGCGCCAGTTCAGGATGGCGGTGACGGATGTATCGACGGAAGGGTCGGTGATGACCAGGAAGCGGCCATCCGGGGCGATGTCCCAGCTCATTGGCCCATTTGTTCGCTGCCTGCCCGGACGAGCTTCAGGAGCTGTCGCAAGTCGTCTACTTCGTGGTGACCCCAGGAGATGAGCGGGTAACCGAGATACCGTCGGTACTTCACTAAGAGATCGATGGGTTTGTGTACCAAGCGACCCAGTTCATGCTCTGCAAGCGTAGGTATTGCAGTGAACGTACCCTTTTTCACGTGTTGCTTACCGCGATGCGCGAGATACTCATGGCGTACCTTCAAGAGCTTAGCGATCACGTTATCTTGATCCGATATGCTCGCCAGGTCAGTGTCCAGATCGGCCCCACAAAGGGTAGTAATGTACGCCGGGACGACGCTGCCGCCGCGCGATACCGTCGCCTTGAGGGTCTGTAGCAGGTTCCCTAGACTCGTCGCGACAGGATGAGGATCATACAAGCGTCCAAGCCTGACGAGTAAGTCATCCTGGAGCGCGCGCCGTGTCAGCTCCCAAAATGAGGGCGTCTGATTGAATTCCAGAGCGTACTCATCAAAGGCCTCTTCAATCGCGACCAACACATCCCAACGACAGCGCGCCCGGTAGGCCTCATGAGTGAGGTGCTCGATCACCGAATCGAACTCAGTGCCAGAATGGGGTCGAATCGCCTTAAAATCACCGGCCATATGATTCCAGGATAAGATCGATTAAACCCGTACCCACCGCGCCGCCACTTCTTTTCCGGGGAATTGGAAATTGCTGCGCGACTAAAGGACAAGCCTCTCTGATCAATCCTGCGCTACGGCTGTTTGATTGGCGTGTGCTTTGTACTGGTGTTCGAATGATGCAAGCGTTTGTCGCCATTGCTTCTTACTGGCCACGTTGTCGTAGTGTCCTTGGGTGAAGACGCGTCTGAGTGCGTTGGTTAGGAGGAAGAGGCTGCTGTCGAGCATGAAATCCGCATACGAGTACGGGATCTGGTTGATTTGTTCGCCTTCGGTGCTCATGAGCCGGTAAGGTTGCCGGTAGGGGTGTTCTGGGATTTCTTGTCCGTGTGCGACCGTGTTCCGCAGGTCGTACACGCTTTCCACGACATCCTGTGGTGTGGTGTTGGGTTGGCGGTCGATGAAGCTTATTCTTGGAAAAAGGAGTGTTGTTGGGCCGAGGAATCCCGCGACGCGCTCGATGAAGCGCTCGCTTTCGCCGGCCATGAAGAGGACGTCGAGCCCGATCACGAAGAACATGGTGCCGAGGTACGCGTGGCACGTTTGTAGTCCATGCTCGAGCAAGTGGACGGGGTTGATGAGTCGGACGAGTCTGTCATGGTTGGCTCGGCGGATACCGTCGTAGACCGGGGTAAAGTCTTGTGGAAATGTTTGTGCCTCGAGGTCGACGCTCCTACCGATGAAGGTCTTGCAGAGTGGCTTGTTGGGTGGTGAGCTCTCGATATTGTCCCAGCCCGTTGGTGTTTCCTGGAACCGGAGGAAAACGTGCTTGTTCCCGGTGGGGCAAAGGATCTGGAGGGTCATTGCTGCCGCGTGCGCGCGAGCGAAGAGGTCATGCCCGGCGAGTGGGTCGCTCGTTCGTTCCCTTGTCGCGCATAGCCAGTGCGTGATGCGCGCGAGGTCTTCGCGTTCGCGCTCGCAAACCTCGCTCTTCACGATCGCTACGTCCCAACGGATGGGAGCGAGCTGTCTGATCTCGATGCCGTTTCCTAGGTCGTAGCGCCTGGTCACCGTCCCGTTCCGTAAGGGCGTCGCGACGATATCAAGCGGCACGGTTCTAGCGTACCGTTCATCACGCCGCGCCTGCCAGCGCATCGTTTCGAATCAGCCAACTCACGACAGTAACCTATCGGAGTAAAACACACAGCTCGGGCTTTCCGGACTGTTACGATAAACACTAGCGTTGCAGCCGGAAGGTCTGACCCGTAACACCTCCGGGCCAAGAACAAAGCCTCACGCCCCAGTGATTATGGGACGGAGTCGCGTCGCCGAAATGTGGAGCGCGGCAAAAACCAGGCCCTCGATCATGCGCTTCTCGCGCAAGTGTACACGTCTGGTTGTACCGCCTCTCGGATATGGTGGATTGCGATTCTTTATTTCGCATACGGCGTGCGCCAGTTCAGGATTGCGGTGACAGACGTATCGACGGAAGTGTCGGTGATGATCAGGAAGCGGCCGTCCGGGGCGATGTCCCAGCTCATTGGTCCAGTTCGGATTCCGGTATCGACGATGCCGGTTTGAAATAAGCGCTGCGGTGTGCCAGCGCTGAATACCGGCTGCGTCGTGACCGCAACTGACATCATCTGGTTGTCGGGCGAGATGTAAAACAATTCTTTGCCATCGCGTCGCCAGCGCGGCATGACGCCGCCGCCCTTCGACACCAGCCATCGTCCGCCGGCCGGGGATGGCGGGAACGGAATGACGTAGATCTCGCTCAGTCCCGATTCGTTGGATGTATAGGCGACGTATTTCCCGTCCGGCGAGAACTGGCCCTGGTTTTCGTTCGCGGGAGTCTGAACCACTACAAACGGCTTGCGGTCGCCTTCCATCGGCAGCGCCATCAAGTCTGCCGCGGTTTGCGAATTCAATTGGACGTATAAGAGGAATCGGCCGTCCGGCGACCAACTGAGTGGGACGATCAAAACCTGGCTTGCGACCAGCAGCTCCTGCACCCCGGCTCCCGTCGCGAGCTTGCGGAAAATGCTCCCGCCGCTATTGAAGGCGACATATCGAGCGTCCGGTGACCAGATAGGATTCTGGCCTCTGCCTCCGAACGTAACCCGAGTTACCTCGCCCCCCGCCGAACTCATGGTCTCAATTCCGTCCTGAACGCCCACAATCCGCTTCCCATCCGGCGAGACCGCGACGGTAGCACCCGCTCCTCCGACGGCGCCGAGGCTCTTGCCCTGCCGGTCCCGCCACACGTACTGCCACCCGGCGCGCTTGCTGGAGACATAAGCCAGCATCAGGGGCCCGGACGTCCAGGGGCCGGTGGCTTGTTCCGCCACCGGAAATGGATTGCCGGCCGGTGCGAGCCGCTTCGTGTCCAGAGGCAGAGCCATCAGCGCTCCGCCGCGCGTAAACAGGACGTGTCCCACCTGGCTGCGGGCCGCAGGGTTTGCGAACTCAGGGTTAGAGAAATCGGCGACGATCCGCCGCGCTTGAGCGCCGGTGGTCGAAAAGAGCCAGATGCCCGCATTCGGCGCTCCCGGCGAGCGGCCGCGCCTTACGAGGTAGGAATGCCCGTCGGGCAGGAAGACAGGGAAGAACGCGTCCCCGTCCGGCTGGTATAGCGCTTCCGACGGAGTACCGCCCGTGTCCGCGATCCGCTGCACCCGTCCCACTGCGTCGGTCGAGAACAGGATCTCGCCTTCGCGATTCCAGGTTCCGCCCTTTCCGCCTTGCGCGTCGTCGCACAAAACCTGCACGGGTCCGCCGGAAGCTTCCACCTTCTTTAACTTCGCGTCTGCGAAGAAAGCAATGTACCGGCCGTCGGGCGACCAGAACGGACTGGCAGCGTCATCGGTTCCGGCGAGAGGCCTGAGGTTGAGCGAATCCAAGGCGCGGATCCAGAGCTGTTGTTTGCCGTCCTGGACTAGGACCATGGCGAGCTGTCGTCCGTCCGGGGAAACCGCCAATGCCTCCACCCGCGACCGTTCGGGAAGCAGAAGGCTCATGCGGGCAGGCAACTGTTCGGGCGGCTTTTCGGTAAAGTGCAGGATGGCCAGGCTCGCGAGTAACAGGACAGCGAGACCGAGCGCCGCGTACAGTACCCGGATGCGTGGGTACGAGGGCGAGGCCGAAGGCACGTCCAAAACGGACTGCAGCTCCCACTCCAGATCGCGAGCGGATTGCCAGCGGTTGTCGGGATCCTCTTCCAGGCATTTTTTGACGATGCGATCGAGAGCCGGGGTAAGAGGCGAGGGCGTCCCGGGCAATGGCCTTTTCCCGGCCGCCATTTCGTAGAGCAGAAGACCTAGCGCGTAAATATCGCTGCGCGCATCGCCCGGCTGTCCTGAGAACTGCTCGGGAGCCATGTAGGCGGGCGTGCCCATGCGGTCGCATTCCGCGGTGACATGTACGTCATCCTGCGACCGCGACAAGCCGAAATCCATGAGCTTCACGCTGGTCTTGGTCAGCATGATGTTGGAGGGCTTGAGATCGCGATGCACGATGCCCTGCGCATGCGCGGCGGCCAGCGCGCTCGCGATTTGCGCGCCGTAGCGCACCGTCTCTTCGAGCGAAAATTTGCCGCGCTCCAGGCGCGCCGCGAGCGTCTTGCCTTCCACCAGCTCCATCACCAGGTAGTCAGGACCGACATCGTGCAGCGTACAGATATTGGGGTGGTTCAACCGCGCGATGGCGCGCGCTTCGCGTTCGAAACGCTCGCTAAACTGTTCGGCGGGAATTTTGATGGCGACCGCGCGGTTCAGGCGCGTGTCGGTAGCGCGGAAGACGCGGCCCATTCCGCCATGCCCGATCGGCGCATCGATACGATAAGGGCCAAGCGCGTTGGGTAGCGGTTCCGAGGGCGGCTGGGCCGGCATCGGAGGACTGTCCAGCAGGCTGGCCCGCTCGCTCGCCGCGACCATTTTCTCCACTTCCTCGCGCACGCCGGCATCGGCGGCCGCAAGCAGGGCCGCGCGCTCAGCCGGGCGCTCCTCGATCTGCGAGAAGAGCCGTTCGATTTCGCGCCATCGCTCCGGAGTCAACGGTATCCGTTCAGTCATGATACTGCTGTTTGCCGCCTGATGCTGGTCCTCTCTCTAATTGCCTCTCTCTAATTGCGCGGAATGCGGCCGAAAGCTGGAAGGCGCCTTCCGAATTGCTGCTGATAAAATTAGGCGTACTTTGAAAAAATGAGCGAACCCGATCGGGCCGAAACAACTCGGCTGCTCCGCGACTGGGCGGCAGGCGATCGTACGGCGCTCGACCAACTCGCGCCGCGGGTCTATAAAGAACTGCGGCGGGTCGCGGGCAGCCTGATGCGCGTCGAGCAGGGCGGCCGCACCCTGACCGCGACGGCGCTAGTCCACGAAGCTTTCATAAGGCTGGTGGACGCGACCGGCGTGGAGGTGGAGCAGCGCGCGCATTTCCTCGGCCTCGCGGCCAAGATGATGCGCCAGATTCTCCTCGACAACGCGCGCCGGCGTCGGGCAGCCAAGCGCGGTGACGGGGCGGTTCGCGTCGACTTGGACCGAGTGGCTGAGGTGGTGGCCGGAGACATGAGAGGCCGGTCGCTCATAGCCCTCGACGATGCGCTGGACGAACTCGCCAGGGTCGACGAACGCCGCGCGCGCGTGGTGGAGATGCGCTACTTCGGCGGACTCACTGTCGAGGAGACCGCCGCGGCGCTTAGCGTCTCGCCCGATACCGTCATGCGCGATTGGAAGATCGCGCGCGCGTGGCTGACGGCTCGCATCGGCGGGTAATCGCTTACGGAAAAATTCTTTTGGAACACATGCCAGTTTTCGCCCTCCGTTTGCGCAACAGGGGCGAAGGTAGGGATGCAATGTCACCACGGCCGGTCCTAACCGGCGACAGTGCCCGGGAACGACGCTGACGCCAAACTGATTTTCACCGGCTGTTTGAAAGATACGGCGAAATGCGTTGATCGCGCCGGACTTATGCGGTTCCGTATGCGTGCACAAAAAAAGGAGCAATCTATGTTGAGACACTTTCATTTTCATCGGCTGCTCGTCTTGCCGGCAGCCGCCACTTTGTTTTTGAGTTATCCAGCGCAGAGTCGAACCCGCTTCGATCCGGCGAAAGTCAAGGAAGGATTAGCGATCGCGCCGGTTCCGCTGAACCTGCAGGGAAAGGACCCCAATTCCGTGGGTTGGGGCAGCTATCTCGTGAATGCGGGTGGAGACTGCAATGGTTGTCATAGCGCCGGGCCCACCACTCAGTACGCCAAGGGCGGCAATCCCTACATGGGCCAAACCGCGGTGGTGAATCCAGCAACGTACTTGGGGGGCGGACGGGATTTCGGACCATTCCCCGATGCCAGGGGGCCGCACATTGTCAGTCGCAATCTGACACCTGATTATACGGGGATGGCGGCGGGCGGCATGAGCGAGGATCTGTTCCTCCTCACCATCCGAACGGGTCTCGATCATGACCAGCTGCATCCGACCTGCACCGGCGCTCCGGACGGAACGTGCATCCCGCCGCCGTTTGACGGCAGCCTGCTGCAGGTAATGTCTTGGCCGGTGTACCGGAACCTGACCGACGACGATCTGAAAGCGATCTATGCCTATCTGAGCTCCATTCCTTGCCTGGAGGGGGGTCCGGGAGAACCGCCCAACCGCTGCCAGGCGGCGGCCCAAACGCACGCCGTGGCGAGCCCTAAAAACTTGGCTGTGGCGGCGCCGGAGCTTGCTTTGGATGGTTCCCGCTCCACCAGCGCGGACGGCAAGCCGTTGACTTACTCTTGGAGCATTGCGCCCGGGAGTCCCGCGGCCGCCATACTCTACGGCGATTCCGCCGCGCCGACGGTGCAGTTCTCGGGGGCGCGAGGCAGGTACACGTTCTTGCTGACAGTGACCGATTCAAGCGGCCGGACGTCGACGGATGTCGCAACAGTGGATCTTGAAGGCAATTAGGTCGGAGTACGGTAGGGGCGCAGCCGCGCCCCGGTTCCCTCCGGAATTCAGACGGAGCCCGTAGAAGCGCCCGATGAACGCAGGCACGCGACCAACGATGTTGCAGTCGGACAGCTCGCGTCCGCCTGGCACTACAACTGCGGGCCAATTGCCAGTTTCGTTAGGGCGTGGCTCGCCGCGCCACGCCCCGCCGCCGATCCGGAATCTATGATCAAGCTAATCTTCGTCACCATCTTGTTCGCTTTCTTCTTCCAACGAAGCGGACCATTGCTCGAACCTCGCCGATACGAAGCGTCCCTGCGAGTGCATGAAGAACATCGAGTAAGCGCGGCGTGCAAGGAGAGCGGCCGTCGTGCAAGAATTACTGCAAAATGGACAATTGCGATTGCCGTCCGCCGTGCGCGACCGGCGGGATTGGCTCACCTCATGTAGCCGCGCTCGCGATAGTATCGAGCGGCGCCAGGATGCAGAGGCACGCCAAACGCCTTCCAAACAGTCCGAACGTTGTAGGAGTAATTCAGGTGAGTCCACTGCAGCAGGTCCTGGTGTTCATCCAGAGCCTTCGCCACGGTATACGCGAAGTCATCCGGCATATCGGCGCGGCCGAACAGGACGTGACCGCTGCGGGCCACCGTCGGTATCGGATGATCGATTCCTCGCAGCAGGCCGTCCGGTATGGCGCGAAATTCCATGTCCTGCTCCTTGGCGATTTTCGCAAGCAGATCATGCGGCAGCTCGAGATAGGTCAGATCGAATTTCTGGCTGACCTCGTACCAGACGTTGTACTCGGGCGCGTTCCCGAGAGTGCCGCCGTGAACGATCACGTCAAAATTTTTCCGGTCTTCGGGGACAACTCCGCGCAAGATCTTTCCACCCGCGGACTCCACAGCCTCGCGCGTGAGGCCGTAATAGGCCAGCACGGCGGTTGAAACTTCATTGCCGTCGGTCAGAATACGTACCGGCCACTTCTTGGTCTTGACTTGGCCTAAATCGGTGATTGCGAGTTCGGACTTAGCAGCGACGATCAGATAATTGGGCGCTTGTATTGCGCCAAGTAACCGCAGGTTTTTGCGAGGGCCTTCCTTATCGTGCGCATATGCGTGCGTGCCCTGATAAGCAAACCACAAGTTTTGGACGCTGGTTGCCCCAAAGTCAACCGGCGCGTTAGGTGGCGGAGGCATCTGATCGCGCGGAATCATCGGAAATGCCTGGTAAGCGCGCTGGATGTCCCCGGGTTTCAACGCGCCAGCCACCTCGCGTGGTCCTTCGCTGGTGGCGCAGTTGTAGCAAATCTGAACATCGTAGCCATAGGGCTGCATCGCTGCTTTGACGATTTGGGCCAGAGCGCCCCACGGACAGACCTTGCATGCCCCTGCGATTACCGGCCGCTTGGCTTTGATTCCGTACTCCTGAGCACGGGCATACGGCGTCGTAGCGGCATAAACCAGCAGAACGGCGCCCGACAGCAACAAGCATCTCGTGCTTCGGACGAAGCGATATAGCGGTCCCATAGAATCTCCGCGAGCCATTATAAAGCCGTGCCGGAATCAATCGCGAATTGGGCCACATATAATCAGGAATGGACCCTCTTATGAAGCGACCAACCAATAGAATCCTGCTAGCTGGACTGCTCTGCACTTTCGCGGCGAGTCTCGCCTATGCCAAAAAGGAACCTTTGGAACTGGCGGGCGTCGCCTGTGAGAATCCCCCCGCTATGCACTGTCCCGATGCGAATTGTCCGGGCGATCTGATTGCGCAACAAGGAACGGAGGTCGAGCCCAAGACCGGCCGCAAGTTCTTTCTCGATTATCCTTGCGACCTGAAACCAGGCGAGAAAGTCACGTTCCTTCTCAGCTTGCATGGCGCGGGCTCTATCGGTAACTGGCACCGCCACTATTTTCCGCTGATCGACTACAAGGACAAATACCGGCTTGTGATCGCAACTCCCACATCGAGCGTGGTCCCAAATTCGAATCCGCCGATGCACGTATGGAGCGCAGCCAGTGACGACGAATACCTCCAGAATATTGTCAACGAAGTGTACGAACAGGCCAAGGAGAAGAACGTTAAGATCAGGTCGTTTTGGCTGGTCGGTCACTCTCAAGGCGGCGCCAGCGCGAACCGTCTGATCCGCACCGATTTCTTCAAAGATAAAGTAGACGGATTTTTGAGTCTGTCCGGCGGCCGCATTGGAGGCAGTCCTGGCCGGGGCAATTTCGGCAATCTGCGCGGCATCGCTCCTGCCGCCGGACGCTCCGGCGCGGCGGGCCGGGCACCCGCTGCACCGCCTTTGCCCGATAACGACTTCTCCTTCATCTATGAAACCGGGCAGCACGAAATGGATTCCAGTGGACTGCCACCCACATCCGCTTGGGCCGCCAAAGAGGGTTGCGGTTCGCGTGTTCGCAAAGCCGATATTGTGGACACCAAGGCCGGCTACGTGTATGACACACGTCCACAAGAGAACCCCACCGATGCCTGGGGACGTTCACCGAGACCCGGAACAGCCGAGCTTTTCGAATATGAGAAGTGCAGAGATGGCCGCATCGTGGCCGACGTCGTGCGAGAGAGCAAAGGCCACACGGAAGGGCTCGAGCCGCATGTCACCGAGGAACTTATCAAGTTGATGCTTTCGGCCAAGAAGAAATAGCCCGCCATCTTGGTCGTGGCGGCCGCTCGCCACCATGGCACAATGGGACTGATCCATGGCCATATTTGCCGATCGGTTGATCGCAGCAGTCCGAAAGAAAGGCAGTCCGTGCGTCGTCGGGCTCGATCCGCGCATCGAGCTGATGCCCGATTTCATCAAGTCCGGCCGCGGCCCGCTGTCGCGGCTTGCCATTTCGGCGACAATTTCCGATTTCCACGAGCTGGTGCTCGACGCGGTTGCCGACTTAGTGCCAGCCGTAAAACCCCAGCTAGCCTTTTATGAGCAATACGGCTTCGGCGGCATCGAGGCATACGAGAACACTGTGAATGCCGCGCGCGCACGCGGCCTCTTAGTCATCGCCGACGCGAAGCGCAACGACATCTCATCCACCGCGGAAGCCTACGCTACCGCTTTCTTGAGCGGCACGGCGTTTTACTCCGATAGCATGACGGTTACGCCCTACCTCGGCCGCGATAGCCTGGAGCCGTTCGTGAAAAGCTGCGCTCAGCATGGAAAAGGGCTGTTCGTCGTGCTGAAAACTTCGAACCGCGGGTCGCGAGATTTTCAGGACCAGCAACTCGCCTCCTCCGGCCGCCCGCTGTACGAAAGCATCGCGGCCATTATCGAAGAGCTCGGCAAAGAGCTGGTTGGCGAATCGGGGTACAGCTCGATTGGCGCTGTTGTGGGCGCGACTTTTCCCGAAGACGGCCGCAGGCTGCGCGAGTTGATGCCGCGCACCATCATCCTCGTCCCGGGCTACGGAGCGCAAGGTGGAACTGCGGAAGCGGCCGCAGCCTGTTTCCATGAGAATGGATTGGGCGCGGTAGTCAGTTCCTCGCGCGGCATCACGTACGCGCACTCCGATCCCGGTATCTCGCGCTCCGACTTCATTCGAGCGGTTCGAGACAACACGCGCCGGATGATGGACGCGATCGTAAAGGCTAGTTCAGCTCCGACACCGGCACGGTAAACGAAGCCGTATTCACTACGCCCTTGCGCTGGAATTGCACCCAGATCTTGTAAGTCCGCGCGCGGGGGAAAATGATGTTGAATTGCATCTGCGGGCCTCCGTCGGCGATAAACGGATGATCGTGGATCATGTCGATCAGGTCGTCGCTAGCCGCCAGCATGTGGGCCCACGCTCCGATATATTGCTCCAGCCCGTCGGCCGGGCTGATCTTTAAAAACAGCAGCGTTTTCAGGCCGACGACCGGAGTGGGCGGGTCCGTCGTCAATTCCACGTCCATGTTTGTGCAGTGGCTGACGCCAATCTCCGGTTTCAGCTTCGGCATCGCGATCTGCACATCCTGCCCCGGGGCGCCGGGGACAATCAACGTCCGCGGAGTCAGTTGCGGCGTTCCGCCGCTCGGATAAAAGTCGCCTGCCAGACGGTAAAGACCGGGTTTCGGAAACGTTTCCTCATAGACAAACGTGCCATCCTTCTGAGGAACTGGATGATCGTGTACGAAGTATTGCAGGTCCTGGCTGACCATGAACAGATGGAATAATTTCTCGTGCACGATCTCATAATGCGTCACGTTTTCGCCGCTCTTCGGATCCTTGATCTGGAAATGAAGCTGCACCTTCTGGCCTGCGCGAAAATTGGGCGGATTCACCGTCACGTCGAACGGATACTCGATCTCTTCCTGCACGCCGAAAGCAAGCTTCATATGGCAGCGAGGACACTCGCCAGGTTTGTCCGATCGGACATCGCGGTCCATCGGGCAATACCAGTCCAGCGGCCCGGAGGGTGTAGGCGGTGTGGCAGGACCGCTGCCCTCAGTCGGAATCTGTTGCGCACCCAACGGGGCCAAACCGAGCGCCAGGAGCATGCCGCGGCGAGTTAGCTTCAGAGGCGACTTGTTCATTCAATCTATTATCGCGCGTGGATTACCGCGCGTGCCAGCCACCTAGTACACGCGAGATCGCTCTGGTAAATACCGGTTAGTTACAGTGAGTCGCCGGCCGGCGGCTCCAGCATTGCCTTAAAACGGGCTCCGAGACTTAAGAATTCTTTCAGATGCAACGGCTTGCGGTAGTACTGGCTCGCGCCTAAGCTCGCGGCCGCAACCCGGTCCTGCTGCGCGTCCGATGAGCTCAAAATGGCCACCGGAGCCCTGCCGCATTTCACGCTTTGGCGCATCGAGCGCAGCACTTCATGTCCGGATCTCTTAGGTAGGTTGAGGTCGAGAATAACGAGATCGGGACAACCCGACGGCCCTGTGTCTAACGCCTCGATATAGCGAATCGCCGCTGCCCCGTCGGCGATGACGACGAGTTCGCCGCGGATCCGATGCTCCTCGAGCGCCTCCCGCACCAGCGCGGCATCAGCCGCGTTGTCCTCGACCAGGAGAATCGAAAAGCTCCTGTCCAACGGATTTTCTTCGCCCTGTTGCGCCGTACGCAGCCGCAAAGTAACGCGGCGAACGGATTCTGGGTTCGAATTTGATCCCGAGCCGGCCGCCCAACGCGGCATCGCGCGAGCGGATGGCCACAGCGACGCGACGTAGTGCGGCACCAAGATGCCGGTTGAGGCTCCCGATAATGTCGTACTAACGCTTTGTGTCACTGCGAGCAAATTGCGAGCCATGATGTGTATGGCTATGCGTTAGGGGTACGTCGCCGTTACAAGGAGTGACGCTGTTCAGCATCCTCCAAAAAAAAATAGTACACAAACTTGAGCGGGAACGCGAGATTTTTTTTCGGGGTAGAGTACTGGTCAGCCGCGGAGATCCTGGAACGCGTCTTCGATCGCTTTCTTGACCGCGGGAGAGGGACAAATCAGCGGCAGGCGCGGCGGTCCACCGTAGTATCCGGCCAGATCCATCGCGTATTTCAGGCCCGGGATTCCGTACTTCGTGGTAACCAGCACAGCCGCGCGCGCGATGCGATTCTGCCAATCCATTGCCGCCTCAGGTTCACGCGTCCGGTGCGCTTCCCAGATCGAAACCGTCGCGTACGGCGCCGCATTCGCAAAAGCAAGAATGGCGCCCACGCATCCCACAGCGAACGAAGGCGCCAATGTTGGCGCGGATCCCGTCAGCACCTGGAAGCCTTTCTTGGCTTCCCGGATCATCTGCATTACCTTTTCGAGATTGCCCGAGCTTTCCTTCATTCCCACGATATTGGGATGATGCGAAAGCTCTACCACCGCGTCAGCCGGGATGTCCACGCCGGTAACCTGCGGCCAATTGTAAATCATGATCGGAATCTTGGCCTGGTCGGCGACAGCCCGGAAGAATAGCATCTGGGCAGCGGGATTATTGATCAGGTTCTTGTAGTAATGCGGGGTGCGGACCAGCGCGGCTTTGTATCCGATTCCAGCGGCGCAATTCGTGAGAGCCACGGTCTCACGCACGCTCTCCACACCGGTCCCGGCGATCAGCAGCTTCTCGGGCGCGGCATACTGTGCCACCCATTCCCAAAGCTGTATTTTTTCTTGGCTGTTGAGCAGAACGCTCTCACCTGTCGAACCGCACACCACGTACCCCCTAAGGCCGGTACGGTTCCACTTCTCGACATTGTGTTGTACTTTTTCTTTCCAGATCTCGCCTTCGTGATTAAAGGGAGTCGCGATAGGAGGGAAAATTCCGTGCAGCTTCATAAGAGAGAACAGGGCGGCCCGATGCGAGCCGCCCCTAAAAAACGACTTACTTTGCTACGTAAGTGATAACCAACGTATACAGCGCCAGGGATTCGATCAGCACCAATCCCAAAATAAGTGCGAAGCGGATGCCCGCCTGCGCGCCCGGGTTGCGAGCCATGGCCTCAGCGGCCGAAGCGACCGCCTTGCCCTGCCCCAAACCGCACAGGCCGGATGCAATGCCCATCGCCAGGTAAGCGAAAGGCAGGTGCCAGTCGGTAACGCCACCACCGCCTGGCGTCTGCGCGAAAATCGGGCAGGACACCAGCAGCAGGGCTGCCAGCAGAAAAATCATTTTACGTGTCACAGTGTGCTCCTTCGTTAGAAATGGTCCCGAGGAGGTGGTTCCCACTCCGCCCTGGGGGACGGCGGGCTCACACTCGGAACGATGATGCCGGTATTAATGCTCGTGCGCGACTGCTCCCCCGACGTAAATCATGGCGAGCAGCATAAAAATAAATGCCTGCAGGAATGACACGAATACGTGCAGGCCCATAAAGACCGACGGAATAATCAAGTAAGTCAGCCCGAGAAAGGTCATGGTGACTTTCTCGCCTGCGAACATGTTGGCGTAAAGACGAATCGTGAGCGAAAGCGGCCGCGCTAAATGGCTGATCAGCTCGATTGGCACCATGAGTGGCGCCAAATACGGCATCGGGCCAGCGAAGTGCGCCAGGTAGCGGCCCGCACCCTGCTCCCGAAAACCCTGCGCGTGATAATACAGGAAAACGCAGACAGCCAGCGCGCACGGGACCGCGGGCGTCATGGTCGGCGACTCAAATCCCGGAATGATCCCAATCAGGTTCATGAACAGAATAAAAATGAACAGTGTGCCGAAAAACGGGACGTACTGTTTTGACCCATGCTCCACCGCATCGTGCGCCTGACCGGCGACAAAATTGTAGATGGCTTCGAATGTGAGCTGCATCTTACCGGGATTCGTCGCCGACAACCGTCCCTTTAAAATCGCGAAGAACACGATGATGATGGCGACGACCAGGATCTCCATGGTGAGCCAGTTGTCCCATGGATGCGCGGGATCGGCCGCCGGATGCCCAATCGCATTCAGCACCGCATTGGCCGGAGCGGCCAGAAAAGCGTTGAACAGCTTGGTAGTCCAGAGTTCTACTTCATGCTCTTGCATAAATGAGTTCGAAAACGATTTCGAGGATAACTGCCGCGGCGGAGACTAGCAGACCCGTAACCGCTGCCGCGACATTGAGTCCTAAAAGCCTGATTATAGCAAGCGCCGCGGCTCCCAGCAGCACGATCCGAACCACAAAACGCCACGATCTCTTGTGCCGCGCGCCCGGCGAAAGGGCCAGTACGAGGTGCTGCCAGCCCCAGAAACTGGCATAAGAAAACAACGCCCCAATCAAAAACGCGAGCCCCATGCGGAAGCCTTTCAGTGTTGTCAGCGCACCCGCGCCAATGGTGCCCAGCGCCAGGATTATGACGCCAACCCGGCGCAGCGCTCGCGTGTAAAATTCGGGATCAGTGGCCGCCATCGTCTTTATTCAATTCCCGCAGCAGTTCGATCATGCCGGAGGCCAGCCCGAGGAACAAGAAAACGATCTTCAAAAAGCCTGTACCGAAGAGTTTGTCGAGGAAGTATCCAATGACGAAGCCCACCAGGACCGCCGCCGGAACCAAAAAGGCGACGCTGTAGTACTTGCCGAGCTGCTGCATCATGTCATTTTTCGGCATGCATACCTCTCTTGCGCTCGAGAATCGCAGCCGCTTGCTCGGCAGTTTCTTTGATCAAGAAGCCCATTTTCGGATGCGTAGGCACGATATCGGGTGCGATTCCGAACTCCTCCAGCGCCTCAGTGGTGGTCGGCCCGATGGACGCGACAACCACGCTCCGTAACGCGCGCAGTAACTTGTTTTCAAGCTCTTCTTCGGCAGCCACACGGAACACATGTGCAATCTGAATCGAGGTCGTGAATATGACGACGTCTGCCTCCCGCGCTGCGATCCGGCGGATCGCTTCACGCAAAGGCCGGGTATCGGCCGGGAGGTCCCACTGATAAACACGGACTGGAGTCACCTGTGCGCCGCGTTCGTGCAACGCGCTCAACAGCTCCGAATTCGATTTGCCGTACTCCTGAATCGCGATACGGCGCTCCGGCCGCCCCTCGATCGCTTCCAGCACCTCGCGCCAGGTATTCGGCTCCGGAACCGCCACCGTGACCGGCACTTGTAGTTCGCGCAGGGCAGCGGCCGGTTTGGGCCCGCGGGCGACGATCGTCAGCTTACGCAGCGCCTCACTGAACTGCCCCTCCCCAAATCGCGACGCGAGGATCTTATCGAGCGCACGCGTCCCGACCCCGGTAAGAAAGATGACCATATCGAACTCGCCGCGAAGCAGCCGCTCGGCGAATTCGAACGCTTCAGGGTTGTTCTCGATGGGGCGCTCGCGCATGGAAGGTGCGACGGACGGATCGCCGCCCTGCCGCCGGATCAACTCCGCCATCTCCTGCGCGCGGCGGCTCTCGAAAGAGACGACGCGCAAACCATCGAAGGGCATCTATCTCAGGTTACCAACGGCGGCTGGTGCGGCATCAGCCGAAGCTTGTGCCATACTGCCCGTAGGTGACTCTGAGGCTCAAAACCATACTTGCTGCCGCGCTGATGCTGGCACTGGCCGGAGTTTCCGCTCCGGTCGCTCGTGCGGTGTCGTTCCGTGCACAGGTCTGCGCCACCTCTAGCCGTTCCTACCGCCGCGCTCAGAACGATATCGCTGAGCCGGTCAGATCCAAAGCGGCACTAGCCCGCGAGCCTTCCTCCAAGCTCACAAATAAACCTGCATCAAAACCAAGTCTTCCATTTGACCGCAGTCTTTTCCAGCGCCCGCCTCCCGCGCACTATCTTTCCTAATTCAAAAAATCTGAAGGGAAGGAGATTCTGTGCGTAGATTCTGGGAATCCATCTTTGCGCCCGCTCGCCACGACCGCTCGGAGATCCAGCGGATCAATGCTCTGCGGGCCGAATTCTCTCGTTGCAACGACGATCAGCTCCGCGAGGCTGCGAGGACTCAGCAACTGCTGCCGTTAATCGCCGCCACCGCCGTCATCGCTTCGCGCGTGCTCGGCCAGGACATGTTCGATGTCCAACTGCGCGGCGCGCTGGCGTTAGCGCGCGGCAGCATCGCCGAAATGCAGACCGGCGAAGGCAAGACGCTCGCCGCCGTTCCCGCGATTGCCTGGTACGCGCGCCAGGGAAAAGGCGTCCACGTGATGACCGCGAACGATTACTTAGCGCGCCGCGACGCTTGCTGGATGGGTGATATCTACCGCTTCCTCGGTCTCTCCGTCGGATTTCTCCAGCAGGCCATGACTGCGGATCAGCGCCGGGCTGCCTACGCTTGCGACGTCATGTACGCCACCCCCAACGAAATCGGCTTCGATTTCCTGCGCGACCGCATCGCGCTACGGCGCCAGGAACAAGTCCAGGGGCCTTTCGCCGCCGCAGTTATCGACGAAGCGGATTCAATCCTGATCGATGAGGCACGCATCCCTCTTGTCATCGCCGGAGGCGAGGCCGACGACGATTATGCTCTGCCACACGCGGCGAATCAGGTGGTCCGCCAATTCCGCGTGCCGGTCCATTGCACCGTCGATACTGGCGCCCGCAACGTCGCACTCACCGATATCGGAATCCGGGCCGTAGAAAACGCTTTCGCGTGCGGCAATCTCTACGATGAACGAAACTTTGCGCTGCTCACATCGGTGCAGGACGCGCTGCACGCGCACATCCTGCTACACCGCGACATCGACTATGTGGTCAAGAACGGCCTCGTTGAAATGGTCGACGAATTCAAGGGCCGCGTCGCGCTCGATCGCCGCTGGCCCGCCGGCTTGCACACCGCCGTCGAAATCAAGGAAGGCGTCGCCGCCAAACGCCAAGGAAGAATTCTAGGCTCGGTCACGCTGCAACACCTGATTTCGCTCTATCCACAAGTCTGCGGCATGACCGGCACTGCCACCACTCAGGCGCTCGAGTTCGAAAAGATCGATGGCATGCCGGTCGAGGTGATTCCCACCAATCGTCCGGTGATTCGCATCGACTACGCCGACGAGGTGTTTGCAACTCGGAGAGAAAAAGAACGCGCGGTTCTGGAAGAAATTCGCCGCGTGCACGCCACCGGCCGGCCCGTTTTGGTGGGGAGCGGCAGCGTTGAGGAGTCGGAGCGGCTCAGCCGTATGCTATCCGGAATCCCACACCAGGTCTTAAACGCGCGCCAGGACGAACAGGAAGCGGCCATCATCGCGCAAGCGGGCCAACGCGGCGCCGTGACGATTTCCACTAACATGGCCGGGCGCGGAACCGATATACAGCTTGGACCTGATGTGGCCGAACTGGGCGGCCTGCATGTGATCGGTACTCACAAACATGAGAGCCGCCGCATCGATAACCAGCTACGAGGCCGCGCTGGCCGCCAGGGCGACCCTGGTTCATCGCGATTCTTCGTGTCGCTCGAAGACGATCTCATGATTAAATTCGCCGACCTCAATCCCGGCCTAGGCACAGACCCGGAAACCGTTCAGCGGCTGTTGGAGGGACACAACCTGGACGCGCGCCTTTTCCTGCAGAAATACGAATTACCCGTTGAAGGCCAGAGCCATCGCGTCTATTCGCGCCGCCAGGGAATTCTGGATGGAAACATTCCTTGCGCATCGGAACTCGAGCGCCTGGTCAGTCTCCGCACCATCGACGATCTATGGTCAGATTACCTGGCGCGCGTGGCCGAATTCCGGACTGGCCTGCCGTGGCTGGAATGGGGCCTCGCAGGCGCGCCTTTTCTCACTCTGGACCGCAGAGACGCGCATTACGAGTTCGCGAAGAAAATCCATGAATGGTTCTCGGAACTGGAAGCTGAGCTGCCTGTTGAAACCGCCCGGCGAGTGGTGGAAGCCGAGGCCGGCGGCGGTCCGGATCCAAACGAGCGCGGCGCCGTCTGGACCTACCTCACCACCGATCAGCCCTTCGGCTCTTGGACGGAACGGGTTCTGCGTGGGCTTCGGCGAAAGTTCAGGTGACGCAGCCCACGCCTGTCTATTTGTTAGCCAGAAATGCCAGCGATCCGTGGCCCGCCGGATACACCTCGATTTTCGAACCCTCCGGCAACTTGACCGGCACCTGAAAATAGTAGGCTCGGTCGAACTTCGGCTTGTAGTCGTAGATCCAGATCAGTGGCTCGATGCTTCCATCCGGTTTTTGAACCACAGCCTGAATGGAAGCGCCTTCCGCCAGCATGCCTGCGCGCGCCCCGATGAGCGTAACCGGTTGCTTTAACGTCAGCGTTCCGTCGACGGTCAACTGCGGCGCCTCTGCTTTACCGCCAGCGCCGCCCGGCGCCGCGGTCTTGGCCGCCACCGCCGGAGCTTTATTCGCGTCATCGTAATCCGGTATCTTGGGGAGCAACTTCGGATCGTCGCCCTCGGGAGAACCTCCCTCAACCCAATCCGCGATAAGATGCAGCTCCTCTTGCGTGAGTGCGTCCCCATCCTTCACCGGTCCGAAGCCTTTTACGGCCGCGAAGGGAGGCATGCGGCGCTCCAACACCTCTTCCTTGATTGCCTTGGCCCACGGACGCGCGTCCTTGTAGGTCATCAGATCGATATCGGATGCTTCACCGCCCTTGTGATGACACGACCCGCAGCGGTTGTAGACGATCCGGGAAATTTCCCGGTTCCATGTGATCTGCGTCGTAATCGGATCGTGCGCGAAAACCGGCGCGGTGCCGCCCGCTGCCAGGATCAGTAAGGAGGAAAGTCTTGCAAAACGCATGTTACTGGCCGCCGCTCGTGGCCCCCTCTGTCTTTCTGGGCGTGAACAAATCACGCACGCTCATTTCGGCCGGGACGACGACATCGTAGAAGCCGATCATCATTTCCTCCCAGCTTTGCTCGCCGAACCGCACCGTGGCTTTAGGGTCCGGATTCTTCGGATTGTTCGGCGAATTATCGTACCACGCGGTACAAACAATCTGCGCACCGGGCGGTATCGTAAGCGGTTGGGCTAACTGATAGTCCAATTGCCAAAAGAAATCGTACTTCGGAACGCGTAGCAGCAGTTCCGAGTGCCCGTCCGGATACAGGATACTGTATTCGAACGACTTGCCGCGCAGATGCATGTGCGGGAAGAAATTGAGCAGCGTCGCCCCGTTTGGAAATACATTCTTGGCTTCCACTCGATAGTTCGGATCGCCGGGTGGAATCTTGAACCCCAAATTGTACCCACCGATCGTCAACGCACGCTCCGTTGGCTTTTGCTTCGCGAACACAAGCCCGACTTGGGTGTGATCCTCGGTCTCCTTGCCGCTGGCGGTGTAGTGAATCTGAAGCACCAGGTCGCTTCCCGCCTTAATCATTTTACCCAGGCCGGGCCGCCAGATCTCCGGAACTTTCCCCGGCGTGTAGACCATCAATATGTCGTTGCCGCCGCCGGAGATGTTGTTGAAATTGCCACCCGCGGGCACGAACGGAACCCCGGGCTGCGCGTCGCGTAGCCACTTCGATTCTGGATCGCGAATGAACACGACCACGTGGTGTACCACCGTGCGGTCACTCGGCCGCGCTTCGGCCATCTGCACCCATTTATCTTCCGTGAACTTCGTCGGCAGGACTACATACTGGTATGGCACGTCGGTTTTCGCAGGAACATGGAATGCCTCCGCCATGCCGAGCACGAGATCCGGCTGCTGGATATTCCAACCGTCGACGAACACCCGCGGCTTGGGAGCGTCATGGATGTCGCCCTCCTTCGCGCCGCCGTCTACCCACGCAACTAACGTGCTGATTTCCTCAGAAGACAGAGATCGGTCATTGCTGAAATGTCCGAACTGCGGGTCGGCGAACCATGGCGGCATTTTCTTGGTCAGAATGTCGGCACGGATTGCCTTGGCCCAAGGGCGCGCGTCGCCGTACGTCAACAATGAGAACGGCGCGATCTCGCCAGCCCGGTGGCACTCCTGGCAATGTTTTTGAAGAATCGGCTCCACGTCCTTGTGGAACGTGACCTGCGGCGCCGCGAACAGACCGGCCGCTGAAAGCAAAAACCCAAGCTGAATGCGCCCTTCCATGTTCATTCACTCCTCCTCTAAACCCATGCCCGCGATTTCAGAAAATGAAATCGCGCTGGCAGCCGATTGCCACCAGCGCGATTAGATTCAGGAACGGCCGGGCAGGCTCTCTTAGAAACCTGCTCCGCTGGAAGCCTGGGCTGGCGCCTTCTTCGGCATCATCAGGTCCATCGCGGTGACGTTCATCGGAACCGACACATCGAAGAACCCGAACATCATCTCTTCCCAAGTCTGTTCACCGTAGTGGACTTCCTTGGTTGGATCCGGATTGAACCGGTTGTTGGGCGAATTGTCGTAGTGTGCTACGCAATCGATTACCGTGCCCTTGGGCAGCACCTTAGGCTTCGCAAGCTCATAAGTGAGCTGCCAGTTGAAGTCGTAATGCGGCACTTCCAGGAGCATTTCGGATTCACCGCTCGGGTATGTAACGCGATAGCTGAAATCCTTACCGCGGAAATGCATATGCGGCAGCATGTTGATCAGCGTGGCGTCATCCTGCAACGTCATCTTGGCTCGCACTTCGTAGTTCGGGTCGCCCGGGGGAATCGCGAAATTCGCGGTCGTTACGGCCAGCGACAGGACGCGCTTCGTAACGGGGCCCTTGGCAAAGACGAGTCCGAGCTTCGAAATGTCCGTCCCCGCCGTACCATTGGCCGTGTAGTGGACCTGGAAAATGATATCCGAACCGGCCGGGATCAGCTTGGCCTCGCCGGGCTTCATAATGTCCGGCATCGTGCCAGGCGCGTAGCCAGCCACGTTGTCGCCAAACGAAATGGCCTGTTGTCCACGGCCTTGGCCCTGGCCGCGCGGATTTCGCGCCGCATTTTCCGCCGCCTCGCGCTCTGCCTCACGTGCGTCGAATGGAATCCCAGGCTTCAGGTTTCTCAGCCAAGGGTTGCCAGGTTCACGAATAAAGGTCAGGATGTGATGCACCACGGCCGGATTGCCGGGCCGCGCTTCCGCCATCTGGACATATTTGTCTTCCGTAAAACCAGTGGGAACCACGATGTACTGATAGTCGATTGTCCCCGACGGGGGCACGCTGAAGGCAACCGGCATGGAAAGCACTACGTCCGGCTTCCCGATGCGCCATCCTTCTACCCAGTTGATGGGCTTCGGGGCGTCTTTTGGATTCCCTGCTGGCGAACCCGCGTCAACCCAATTTACGAGCGTGTCGATCTCGGCCTGGGGCATGCTGCGGTCATTCGAAAATTGGACAGAGTGCGGATCTGCAAACCATGGCGGCATCTTCTTTGTTACAACGGCCTGTTTAATGGACTTCGCCCACGGTCGGGCTTCGTCGTAGGTCAGTAGCGACATCGGCGCAGCTTCGCCGGGTCGATGGCAGGTTTGGCAATTCTTTTGTAAGACCGGCAACACATCCTTATAGAATGTGACTTGCGTAGTGGGAGCCGCCGCAGCAAGGGCGACCGAAAACATTGACAGACAGAACAAGCGCATGAACAGCCTCCCGACTGGATGTCGACTCGAATCGCGAATCTCTACCCATCATACGGGATTCTCTCCAGATTTGGTTCGCTCAAATCATCCTTGCCCGGCAAAAAAACGGTTGTTTGTAGGTTGTTTTCCGAAATTTGCCAGTAGTTCTACTTCCGGTCCTTACCCGCCTCTCCACAAAGTACTAGCTGCGGTCCGGCCCTCGCGGGGCTGCCCGGTGATTGGTGCCCCGACCCCGTCGGCTGTCCACAAAATACTGCCGTCGGCTGGCGGAGCCAGGTGCGGCCGGACCAGCGCCGGCCGTCTTGAACCCAGCGTAAGCTAGGTATCAACCCCCGATCCTCTTAACCAGCAATTCACATTTGAGCGTTGCATATAGAGACAATTGCGTTATTATAGACACTTCAATCAGCTCGGAACTTCAATTTATGCCAACGCCCGCGCCCTTCCCGCCCTCAAACTGCGCCCCCGCGCTTGCTCTGGACCGTTCTCGAAAACTGGCCGGCATCTCACTCGACGATATCGCTGGCAAAACCAAGATCAGCCTGCGCTTTCTGAAAGCCATCGAAGCCGGAGAATACGAAAAATTGCCCGGTGGAATCTTCACGACGAGTTACTTGCGGCAGTATGCCGCTGCCACCGGATTCGACGAAGCTGTGCTGCTGGAACATTATCACCAAACGGTTAATCCGCCCACGCTCGGCGTCAAGCAAGCAGGCCGCGATAGCTGGACCAGGCTGGACCGGTGGTTCCGGATGCCTGCGCAAGCCTCGCGTTAGCGACCACGCGCCTTCAAAAAGACTGCCTTGTGGAACTGCGCCCAATCGTAGTGCGCAGCGCAGCACTACTCCGATACCTCAGCGTCATCGACCTGGCCCAGTCATATCCAATCAGCACGTACCAGGGCTCGCCCTCCACGCGCCTGATCCAGGCTCCCGACGGCTCCACGTTCCAGGTGGCCCAAACTGCCCAACAAATATTCGATAACCCGAACACGCAACAAAACGTGTTCGTCTCGATCAACAACTTGCGTCAGGCTCTCTAAACAACGACAGCGCGAGCATAAGTTCGGCCATGGCCGATGTGCAGAGCGCGGGAGTTTATCTCAACCAGGAACTCGCGTTCTACGGCACTGCGCAAAATCGCGTCAACAGCAGCTTAAGCTTCAGCCAAAATTGCCAGACCCAGCTTCAAAGTGAATTGAGCGGCATTCAGGACGCCGACGAGGCGCAAGCGATCACTCAAATCACCCAGGCGCAGACCCAACTGCAAGCAGGGCTGGTCTCTCGCGCGCAACTCCCCCGCACCAGCTTGTTCGATTTCCTCGCCTAGCCCGCCGCCTCTGCCGTCGAATCCGTCACTTTGGCGGTCAGGCGCCCGTGCGCCAGCCGCACGTGAACATTCGATTCCTGCGGTGCCTGTTCCGCTTTCTTTACCAACTGCCCAGATTCGTTGGTGACGATTGCATAGCCACGTTCAAGAATCTTCAGCGGGCTTAATTGCGTCAGATGCGCCTCCGCCCGATCCAGCCGCCCGCGCGCGCGAGCAAGCCGGACGCCCAGCATTTGCGCCAAGCCCGCTTCAGCGGCATCCGTCCGGCGCCGGACCGAGGCGAATCGTAACCGCAGATCCAAGCTGCGCAATCGCGCCGCAACTTCCTCCAGCCGCTTCCGGCGGAGCGCCTCGATGAACGCCGCACGGTCGCGCAAACGATATGTGAGATCGTCAAGACGCTGCTGTAACCGTCCGATGTTGCGGTGCAGGAGCGCCGAGGCGCGCTCCACGCCCAGCTGATGCAGCTTACGGGCGGCCATTGCGACCCGATACCGCAGTGCCTGAACCAGCTTATGCTCGAGCTCGGCGGCCTGGTCCAGCAGTTGCTCGCGCGTGCAAATCACGAGCTCGGCCGCGGCCGACGGCGTAGGCGCACGCAGATCGGCCACGAAGTCCGCAATCGTGTAATCGGTCTCGTGTCCGATGGCGGAAATCACCGGCACCTGGCTGGCCGTGATCGCGCGAGCCACCGCTTCTTCATTGAACGTCCACAAGTCTTCTAGCGATCCCCCTCCCCTCGCCAAAATCACCACATCGGCCCAGGGGTATTGGCTAAAGAATCGCAATGCCCGCACCACCGCTTCCACGGATCCGTCGCCTTGTACCAGCGCCGGGTACAAGCGGATGTGCAGCCCCGGAAAACGGCGCGCCAAAATCTGCGTAATATCACGGATCACCGCCCCGGTCGGCGACGTCACGATGCCAATTCGCCGCGGCAGCCTCGGCATCGGCTTTTTCCTCCCGGCGTCGAACAAACCTTCGGCCGCCAATTTTTTCTTGAGCTGCTCAAAGGCGAACTGCAGCGCGCCGTGACCTTGCAGCTCCAGCGCCTCCACCAGCAGCTGATACTCGCCCCGCGCATCGTATACGTCGATGCGGCCGCGCGCCAGCACCGCCATCCCGTCTTGCGGCTTGAACTTCAAATAACGCAGCGACGCCCGGAACGCGACGCAACGCAACTGCGCGTCTTGATCCTTCAGCGTGAAATAGCAGTGTCCGCTGGAGACGGTGCGCGTCCCCGAGATCTCTCCCGAGACCCAGATGTCGCCGAACTCGGAACCGAGCAATTCACGAATGGCCGCCGTCAGCTCCGCCACCGTAAACGTCTTGTGCGCGCCGCCCCAGGCCAGCGCCATTTGTTCCATGTCAAATATGGTAAGCCCCAAGCGGCGCCCAGGAATATGCCCGTTGTTGCTCAAGCACTAAGCAAACATTCCCGCTCATCCTTTCCTTTCCTCCGCCGATGGAAGAGCAGCAAGGAGGCCCGCCATTCTGACCCCGAGGGTTCTTTGGATCGCCGACCGGTTCGGTGACATCATTGCCACCGAGCGGCTCGCCATTACCGAGGCCGGCACTCCCGAAATTGCACTCGAATACCTCTCTGTACAGGACTTTGACGCCGTTCTGATCAGCTGGCCGGTCGAGAATTGGACGTGTTCTAGCAGTCTGCTCGAACGCCTCCAGCAGTTCCAGCCCGAAACGCCGGTAATTTTTCATGCACCGGCTATGACGTCCCGGGAAACAATCGAGTTGCTTCGGCTGGGAGCGTTCCATGTGCTCCATTCGGAAGACGCCACCAGCATGTTGTACGTGGCAGCGAACGCGAAGTGGTCGCGCCAGCAAAGCCGCGGCTCCGAAAGCGGTGCCGAACCTTGGCGGCGCAGCCTGATCGGGGTCAGCCGCAAAATGGAAGAGATCGTGGAACGGATTCGCCTGGTCGCTCCACGGCGCTCCACGGTTTTGATCACGGGGGAAACCGGTTCCGGCAAGGAAGTGATCGCCCGGGCCATCCATGCGGCCAGCACCCGCGCTCACCTGCCGATGGTCGCAGTCAACTGCAGCGCTCTTCCCGAAACCCTGCTCGAAGCCGAACTCTTCGGCCACGTCAAGGGCGCCTTTACCGGCGCCACCAACTCGCGCGTCGGACGCTTCGAACAGGCACATCGCAGCACAATATTTCTCGATGAGATCGGAGATATGCCGCTCGCCTTGCAGTCCAAACTGCTCCGGGTTCTTCAGGAGCGCGAGTTTGAAAGATTGGGAAGCTCTGAAACCGTGCGTGTCGACGTGCGTGTGGTCGCTGCCACGAACAGCGACTTGCCCAGCTTGATCCGCCAAGGTAAGTTCCGTGAAGACCTATATTACCGTCTCAACGTGGTGCCGGTCACCGTCCCCCCGCTGCGTGAGCGCAGTTCCGATATCCCTGACCTGGTTCTACACTTCATCGAAAAAGTAAGCCGGCAGGAGAATCTACCCGCCAAGCAGATCTCGCGCGAAAGCTTAGACCGGTTGGCGCAGCACGATTGGCCAGGCAATGTCCGGCAGCTGGAAAACGCCGTTGAGAAGGCGGTGGTGCTAAGTGGAGACCGGTGCTGTCTTTGTCCAGGCGACTTTACGCTGCCTCCCCGGCAGCATCCGGCGGCAGCCCACGCCGGTCCGTTTGTCGCAGTACCGGATCAAGGCCTGGATTTTGAACGCACGGTAGGAACCATCGAACGTAATATCCTCGAGCAGGCGCTCAAGAAGACCCGAGGCAACAAAAAACTTGCGGCTGAGATGCTAGGCCTCAAGAGGACTACGCTCTCGGCCAAACTCAAGAGCCTCGTTGCGGCCGGGGCCTGCGGTTAGCAGCTACTTCGGACACCTCCACGGCGTGGACAATGAACCGCTTCGGCGCAGACCCGATGTAGTAGAACGGATAACAGGTGACTAGCGTCAGCGTTTTTCCCGCCGTCGCTTTGATTACTTCTACGTCGCGCGGGGAGACAATCTGGGTTGCGGTTACCAGGTATTGGTATGTGCCGCGCCCCGTCTCTACCTCGATCGTGTCGTTTTTCTTAATCTTCGACAAGGGACGGAAGAAAGTATCCCGATGCCCAGCTAAAGCGACGTTCCCAAGCTGGCCTGGTAACCCGGTACCCGGGATGTGTCCCACGGCGCGCCGCAGCGTGGATTCGGTAGCCCCCTCGCGCACCATAACCGAAAGATTCAAACGCGGGATCATCAACCGTCCCATGACCGTGCCGGGCTGCAAGGGCCGCACTGGTGTGGATGGCGCAGGCACAGACGGCTGTTCGTTGCCTGCGTTCTCCTGCGGCGCGGGCGGAGCAGGCCGGTTCTCTCCGAATATCCAGCCGATCTCGTCCGCAATGAAGCCCGGGATCGACGGCTTCAGCCCCCGTAAGCTCTGATCGAACGCCCAATCGCCGTACGCCTGATCGAGCGAAGCTGCCGTGTTCACCCAAATAAAAGTGTCTAAAGCCAGCAGCCCAAAAATCAGGAAAGCCCATTCCAGCCCCGTGAAGAACCGGCGGCCGTGCAGGTTCTGTTTAGGGCGCCGGGGACGCATGGGCGGAGCCGGAGCACGGGTGGCAGTGCGGCTGTCCCATCCCGACTCGGCTGCCGTCGCCAATTTGCCGTTCGCAGGGCTGTCGACCAGAGTTTCGCCGGCGGCCCGAAGGACAGGTCGCGCTGTGTCATCGTGTTGCGCCTGACCTGCCCTCATTTGGTTGCCGCCGTTCCGCTCTCGGGCGAAAATAGGTACTCGGTTCGCGTCCGCACATTCAGGCTGCCGTGTCCGGGCGCCGATGCGACCACCTTAATGTGGCGCACCTCCTTCCCTTGCGATGACGGCACATACCCGAGGGTGTATCGCGCGCGAATGTCTTTTGCGATCTGCTTGCACACCGGAATCACTTCCGACACCTGCTTGGGGAAATAAACTCCTCCGCCGCTGACGTGCGCAAGCTTCTCCAGAACGCCGATATTCTTCTCCGGATCGTCCTCATCGAAAATTCCTACCGTGTAAACGGTCGCGAGCGAGTCCAGCAAATCGTGCATCACTTGCTGAAAACTCGTCTTGCTGATGTTGTCTCCCCCGTCGCTGATCACCACCAGAGTCTGCTTGTCGCGACGTCCCAGCTTCAGTTGCCGCAGCGCCAGCTCAATCGCATCGTAAAGGGCCGTTCGTCCCTCCGGCTCACCCTGCCAAAGCGCCGCGCGTAACTGGTTGATGTTGTCGGAAAATGGCGTCGTGTCCGGAAGGCCGCGGCGCGCGCCCTCGTTGAAATTCACCACGAACATCTCATCCTGGGGATTGCTGTCGTGAATGAATTCCAGTGCGGCAGTGATCACTTCGGGCCGCTTCGGCCGCATGCTCCCGCTTTCGTCTACAACTAGCCCCGCGGTCACCGGCACGTCCTTATTGGCGAACTGCGAGATCTCCTGGGGCTTGCCGTCTTCATAAACTTTAAAATCGTCCTTGGTCAGTCCCGAAACAAACCCACTCTTGTCCTTAACGCTGACATCTAAAAGTACGAGCCGCGATGTGGTTCGCACAGTGAAGGTCCCAGGCTGATCCTGGGGAGCCTGCGGTGTCCCGGCTACAAACAATGCTGTACCGAGCAGCAGAACTCCACTCGCGATGAAAACCACATGGCGGCTCGATGGCATTTTCGCCCCCTACTTACCATCCTAAGCAACGCTTAGCCTAAAACAGGCTTACGCCGTTCGGAGGGCTCGGAGCAAAGCATACATGCCAAGGCTTGCCAAGCCGGCCAGCCCGATCAAAGGATAGGGGCTGCCAGTCTTCGGCAATTCTTGAGGAGCAGGCGCTGGCGCAGGAGCAGGCGCGGCTTCGGGTTGTTCAGGCGCCGGCGGCGGCGTGTTTTGCGCCACTTCTTGCTGCTCTTGCTGCGGCTGCTCCGGCGGTGCTGTCGTCGTTACCGGAGCGCTTGACATTTCTTGTGCTTGCGTCGCTTCTGTCGTCGGTACCGGAGCATGCGCTACCGCCGCGATCTGCGTCGCGACTGACTTCGGATACGCAAACTCTTGCCCATAGTTATCGCCAGGATAGAACCAAGCTCTCAGCGCCGGCGGTTGTCCGGGAGGCGTTTCCCAGAACGTGAACACCGTCTTTCCAGTCGGTTCCAGCCGGTAATTCGGCATCGCTAGCACTGTGGTGATCAGATGCTGTTCGTTCTCGTCGAAGATCTGAACGATATGGCGGTCCGATGGCGAATCCAGCAGCTTCACCACGTACTTACCGGGGGGAAGCACCTTATTCGGAATCTGGATCGATTGGTTAATGGTCATGACGGTGCGCTTGTTCCATTCATCAGCGCGTGCGGCCGGCGCAAAAGCAATGGCAGCAGTGAGACCTACGCAAGCCGCCAATACAACTAAACGGTTCATAATTACTCCTTCCCGCTTTGAGATTTGCGGTTGGCGGAACCATCTCGCCCGAGCCCGCGGCTTGTAACCTCGTCTTACGAGCCTGACATGGCCGCAACCGGTTTTCTCAAAACGCAGCTTCGCTGCCAAACACGAAACCGTACATTTTCAGGGATTTATGCTTTTAAGTCCGGTGGAAGGCTCTGCAACTTTTACCGGACCCGCCGCGATGTTGGCGCCAAATCGAAATAGCGACACTTCAGCGTTACCTTTGCAGCGGGTCCTCTACGGATGGAGGCGTCGCCTCCATCCAACCACCCAGCTCTGGTTCGACCGCGGCCATTTTTTCTCTCATCAGCCAGGCGATTCGGCGATAACTAAAATGGCCTTTAACCCCCGAACGGACTCGCGCGATGTATTCAGCCTCAGAGAAGTCCATCTTGAAGAGAAAACGCGACCGAGCCGCAAAGGGCAGCAAATATTGCGCCGCTGGTTGCGGCAGCGCCGCCACCGTCGTCGCAACATCCTTCAACAGTCCCGCATAAAAATCGCGGAGCCCGGCTGACTCAATCGCTGCGGGCGTTTCAAATCCCAGCTTAGATGTGTATGGTTGCCGGAATTGCTGGCAACGCCGGTGGCGATGTAAATCGCGATAGGCGCCGATATCCATTACGATGTCGTAGACGTACAGGCCACCGCGGAAGTTCCGCAGCAGGTCGTCGCGTTTGGCGCGGCTGCCGAGCGCCACGTCCAGTACTTCCCTGCGCCGCGCCGCGCTCCACCCGCAGACTCCCTCGTACAGCTCGCGATACGGCCGCTCAGTCACCGGATAGAGCAGCGTCGCCACTATGTCCGCGACGGTGTCCGTCGGCTTCAATAGATCCACGGGTTCGGTGTAGCACGGCTCGGAAGCGCCAAGATTTTGCGCGGCCCAGGCCGCGACATCCGCGCGGCTTTGCGCCAGATGCTGGTCCGCTTCCACATGCCGCGCCAGCGTCGGCGCAACCGGCTCGGCCGCCGCGCACGTTTCCCAACGGCACTCCGGCGCGGCCGCGCACGCCTGCGCGATCTCTCCTGCCAACTCGCGCACTTCCTGATACTCCGACGCCTTCATTCGCCGCACCTGGCGCTCCAGCGTGCGGATACTCGTCACCTGCCCCACGCCGGTAGGAATGCCGAGCCACAGCAGATACCGGGCGACATCGAAAGCGCGTGCCCGCAAGTTCCTCTGGTAAACGTCTGGCTTCATCGACTCCGGCCGCGGCAATTGCTCGCACAGCGTCTCAAAAATCTTGCCGTGCACCGTCTCATAGCCGGCCAGCAGCTTCCCGGCAGCCTCACGATACGCCTCAGCGTGCGTGGGCTCCAGTTCAGGCGGCGTCACGAAACCCGCCTTCGAAAAGTCCTGATATCTCGACGAGCGTGCCTGGCCGTCCCAGAGCTGCTCGTCCTCCACCTCGGTGGCCGCCAGTTCCGAGATCCCCTCGAAGCACATCACGACATGCCCAAGATCGGCGATGGACGCATGCCCGTACTGGAAATAAAAGCTCTCGAGAAACTTCTGTGAATCGTGCGTACGCACCCACTCGATCGAATCCCGAATCGAATCGGGCGACCGGCTATACCGCGCCAGCGCGTACGCGCACTTCTCCGGCGGCATCGGTGCAACGGTGACGACCCGCGTTTGCTTGGGAACGGTATTCGCCGTGGTTCTTGGCGTAGCGTTCGCGGTTACGGTGCCGCTCGCACTCCGCGCCGCGTTCACACTCGCCGCGTTCACACTCGTATGAACGCCAGTTTCGCTCTGTACTTCTGCCCGATCTTTAACTACCCCACCGCCGTCTCCGCTCATCCTTTAAACTCCCCCGCTAACCGGCTCGCCAGCGGCCTGGTCTGCCCCGCATATTTGTTCCCCGCCTTCTTGCGATACGGCATCGATGAGGGCGAAGAAAGCTGCTCGAACGTAAATGAGCAAATCCGCATTCCTGGATATAACGCCACCGGCATCCGGCTCAAGTTGCTCAGCTCCAGTGTCGCCTTCCCCGACCACCCCGGATCGAACAGCCCCGCCGTCCCGTGCACAATGATCCCGATGCGCCCCAAACTCGAACGCCCCTCCAACCGGCCTAGTACATCGTCATCCAGCTCCAAACACTCTTCGGTGATCGCCAGCACAAACTCCCGCGGCTGCAGAATGAATGCCTCGCCCGGCGGCACGACTACGCTGTTCATGATGCCTTCGATGCCCTTCTGCTCCCGCAGATCGATATAAGGATGCCGGCTGTGTTCGAAGACGCTAAACTCGTGACCCAGCCGGAAATCTACCGAGCAACTGCCAAACTGTTCCGGGGGTAACTCAGGCGCAATTTTGATTTTTCCGCGCTCGATGTAGCGCTTAATGTCCACGTCGGACAAAACCATAGAGCTTCAAGTTAGCACGTGCCGGATACGCGCCGTGCGTGTCGTATCGACATTCGTTTTAAGGCGTGCCGGGAGTTATGTCCGTCAGATCTCTAACTCGAATCTTGCTATGTTACTGTCCCTGGGCCTTCCGCCTCTCTTCGGCCCGAGCGCCTTTCAAAATATCTTCCATCGCGTAGTTTCCCTCGTGACATGCGTACTCGAAAATCGGCTCATCGATCCGGGTCATTGGTACCGCCGCCGTCCATGGCCGCGTGTACGTGGATGGATCATCCACCGTGTACCGGAAATCGATGGTCCGGTCATCCACCCGCCGGAATCGCTCTACGATATGCAGGCCTGCTCCCGCCGGCCCGCAGCAGTTAAACGACGCAAAGCGCACCTCGTCGCGATAATTCGTCGTATCTACCACCAGCGTGTCGCCCTCCCAGTGCCCCACGGAATCGCCTTGCCACAACCGTACCTGCGCCGGCACATGCGCCCGGCCGTCCAAATAAATCACCCGGACCTCATGCAGCATCTCGCCCATGATCATCACCGCGTCTCGAGTCTGCACGATCTGCACGTTGTTGTTGTATCCGCCAGGCAGCTTGGGTTCACCGCGTGTGATGCACCGCTCGGCCAGATTCAAATCCGTGTAGGACTCATACGGTCCGTGTTTCCTACGCTCTTCCCGCCGCGCCGCTTCTCGCTTCTGCGCCGCCAGCGTGAGGGGCGGAATTCTGCCATCCGGCGGATCGATAATCAGCGAGGTCAGCCCGCGGCCGTCCAGCCGCGCCAGCTTGGTCCCTGCGTCCCAAAATACGTAGTTGTAGCCCAGCCCCACTCCCGGCTGCGCTCCCGCACCTGGCCGGTCCCAATTCTGCTGCTTTGCCAGCTCGGTCTCCAGCGCGACCGTTTCCTGCTCACTCAGGAATTGCCTGTTCGCAAACCGCGCCGGCCGTTCCAATTGCGTCATCGTTGAATTGTTCCAAATGCCTTGCAGGTCCGGCTGCCCGTCCGCCGTTCGCGGCTGGACCCAGGTCTTGCTCTGACCGGCGGCCGATGCGCACGCGACCGTCCCAAGCAATGCCAACGATACCGACAAACGATCCATCATCGGAACGCCTCCCTCTGGTGTCCACCTGGTGTGCTCAAGTTATCACACCTATCGAGGCAGTGGCCCTGTGGATCGCTGAACTGACCGATTCAAACCAACGCCGCGGCCGCACTGCCCAACGCTGCAAAGGCACGTCCGCACACTTGAATCCCGCTACCCCTAAAAACTGCCGTCCAAAATGCCGATATCAGGTTGAGGCGATCCGTTTGATATCCATCCGCAAAGCTGCCACCGAACTCGATCGGCTCGACCAATTCAACCGCGCGGCGCTCTCCTGCTATGGCCAGGCCATCCAGTCCACCCAGAAGCACGCCGTCGAAATGGATCCCCTGCAGCTCGCCCAGTTCTGCTCCGAACTGCGCCGCCTGAGCGGCTTGGTAGCCTCTGCCGCTACACCCGATGCGCTTACCGCGATCCAAGCATCCTTTGACGCACAGCTTAAGGACTATCGTGAAAAACTCCGCGAGCACATCGAACGCCTGCGCAGCGATTTCGCCGCCGCCGCTGCTGCACTTGAGGCGTTCACAAGCTCCGTCACTTCCAACGCTTCGGACCTGGACCAGGACCTGAAGCGCCAACTCGATCGACTGAAAAAGACCGCCCATACCAGCCAGGACCTGGCTGCCATCCGCGCCGAGGTGGACACCACTGTTGATAGGGTCGCCGCCAGCATCGAACGCATGCAGGCCGCAAATCAACTGGCTATCGCTCAGATGAAAGACGAGATCCGTCTTTTGCACGAGCAGGTCAAGTCTGCGCGGACCGCGAATGCTTCAGCCGATCAGACTCACACTCAGCAATCCGCTGCTCCAATCCGTGCCTTGGCCGCGACGAACAAACCGTTCTCGGTGGTTCTGGCAGTGGTAAACAACCTGAACGGCTTACGAACGTTTTATCCGCCGAACATCATCGACAGCGTCTTGTCCTCTTTCGAACAGCGGCTGAAAAGCCTACTCCCAGGTACTCCGCAGATCGAGCGCCGTGCCAAGGACCAGTTCGCCGCCGTACTCGAGCTTGAACCCGCGGCTGTAATCGCCATCTCCCGCGATATCGCGCGGAGTCTGTCAACACCGTTCGTGGAACAAGATGGTGGCGTGCCCCACACGCTGCGCCTCGACGCGGGCGTCGGGGTCCTGGAATTTCGCCCCGGCACTCCCGCGTCCAAATTCGAGCACAAACTCGATCAGCTGGCCGAAGCTTTGGCCGGCGGCGCGTGATCTCTCGCCTATGGGTTCACTGGTCGTCCGGGTCGGTTGGCTTCCGCCGGTCATGTAAGAAAAAATCCGCATGTTTGGGCGCATCGATCGTCTGAAAATTCCGCGGCCTCTGGTTTAAGTCGAAGAAATCCGTCAGATCGCTCGCCGCCCGCGCATCGGCAAAATTTAACCCGCCCAGCGGCAGGTTGAAATTGAATTCGATGAATCGCAAAATGCTGCCGAAATCATGCCGGACGTTGTTGATGTAGCGCTCCGGCGTGTAGGCTGAAATCACGATCAGCGGCACCCGGAATCCAAACTGATAATCGCCCTGCGTCTGCGCCAGAATCATCGGAGGCTCGTGATCGTACCAACCTCCCCAGTCGTCCCAGGTCACCAGGATCGCGGTATTTTCCCAGTAGCCGTTCCCATCGCAAGCTGTGTTGTTGCCAATTGCGTTCACAATCGACGCCGCCCACGACGGTCCGCCGCCGTCGTTCGACATCGCATGATCGGAGTTGGCGCCGGTCGGAATTACCCAGCTCACGTTGCGTAGCTGGCAGGCCGCGATGTCCCGCAAGATATCCACGGGCGTGAGATCTACATTCTGCGTCCAATCCTCGCCGATGCATTTGCCGCCCGGTCCAGTCGACTGGCATATGTGGGAGATCGCGTTCGGCGCCGTCCAGATCGACCCTGCGCTTGGCGCATAGTACCGCCACGAGATCGAAGCCGGCAGCAGATCCGCAATGGTCTGATGCTCAAAGCACGGATAGATCTTCTGGCTCTCGCCTCCGTTCGCGCTGATCACCTCCACCGTGGTACCAGCCGGCGCGATGCATCCCGCCATCGTGCTCGCACCGCTCGTGTTCTCGGAAGCAAACGTGCCCGCTTTGTCGTCCGCCGCGCTCGGCGCTGAAGTTCCGCCGAACAGAAACTGATGCGCCGGGAAGCTCGGCCCTTGATTGGTCTGGAACATATAGTTGGCCCAGCCATATTGCCGCGCCATGTCCAGATATGGATTCAACAACCCGCTCGAATTGTCCACATAGCGGAACTGCGGCTTCTGCGGACAATTGCCGGAACATGCGATGTTCGCCGCGCCGTCGTTCCGGCAGGCTCCCGTAGCCGGATTCACATCGCACATCGCTACGAACGCCGTATGGGCGTGGCTCAAATCGTAAGTGTTTGCCAGCGTTACCGGCGCCGGTTGCGTAACACCGCTCGCTGAGGTCTTATCCAGCCAGTTGCTCGTTTGTATGTTGTACTGCGTCGCGCTCGGCGTCGTGCTGCAGGGGCTCTCCAGCGCCGCGCGGCTGACACAAAGTCCCTGAAACAGGTTATCCGGCGTCCGGTTCTCCTGAACAATCACGACCACATGACGAAAACTCGAGATCTGAGCGGATGCCAGGGCCGGCAGCCAAATCGAAAGCGCAGCAAATGTTTTCATCGCTAGATCAGAAACACCCGCGCGGCCCCATAGTTTCGACCCTCCGCGCCCGTAAACATCTCCATTCTGTTGTATTCGCTACCGGGTTACCTATGCTTTTAACGCTTTTGCGCGCCACCAGAACGCTCCACCAGGCCCATAGAAATACTGTCCATCCCGCACCCGCAAAGCGCTAAAGAAAATGGCTGTCAACCTGCATCGAAGCAGCGCGTGGCGCTGGCCCGAACCGTTAGCGTGTGCGTTGCTTTAATGCTTTTGGTCGCGCTCTGTGCGTGTTCCAGTGGCGTGGTGCGCGCCGCCAACGGCACCGGCGGTGACCCCGAACTGGGCGAACGATTCCTCTATGCATATAATTGCGGCGGCTGCCATGTCATACCCGGAATCGCGGAGGCCCGCGGCACAGTCGGCCCACCACTCACCGGCCTCGGTACGCGCATCTACATCGCGGGACTGCTCCCAAACACTCCCGAGAACCTGGTCCTCTGGATCACCGATCCGCAACAGGTTGAGCCTGGCTCCGCCATGCCCAAGGCTGGAGTAACCCAACAACAGGCCATCGATATCGCGGCCTATCTGTACACTCTGCATTAGCCGCGCCGGGAGCAGACAACAATGTTGAAAGCGCTTGAAAGATTCGGCCTGACCGGGCTGGTTTTCTACGCCGCTCTTAAAGAAGTTGCCCATCCGCCTGCCGAGGCCGCACCGCCGCCTGTTAACAGGCTCAGGCTCATCGTCAAAACCGTCATCATCACGGCCGTCGCGGGGATCATTCTGTTGGCTGCCGGCGGGCTCATCTTCGCCTTCTCCGGGATCTACCCCATAGCCGCCGACAAGCCTCACTTTTACCCTGTTCGCCGTCTGCTAAAAATCACCCGCACACGTTCTGTTCAGCTCCATAGCCGCGGCATCCAGGTCCCCAATCTCAACCAGCGCCAACTGGTCCTGAACGGATTTGTCCTGTTCCGCAAGAATTGCCAGACGTGTCATGGCGCGCCCGGAATACCAGCCGACCAGGTCGGGCTCGGAATCAATCCCAAGCCGCCCCGCCTGATCACCGCCAATACCGATTGGACGGACGCCCAGCTCTATTGGATTGTGTCGCACGGACTGAAGATGAGCGGTATGCCCGCGTTCTCTCCGCGCCTAAGCGACAGCGACCGCTGGGGTATCGTGGCCTTCATGCGCCGCCTGCCAACAATTTCGCCGGCCGACTACCAGCAGCTCATGGCTGCGGCCGATCAGGGCCTGCAACCCACGTCGTGGGGCAGCGCCGACGAACAAGGCTTCGCTCAGCTTAAATCGGCTAATCCGGAAAAAGGGAAAGCGCTGCTGGTGGACTACGGCTGCCAGAGTTGCCACGCGATTCCCGCGATCGGCCCCGGCGATGTCGGCCCGCCGCTGGCCGATTTCGCCGAACGCCAGTACATCGCTGGTTTGCTGGTCAACCTCCCCACCAACACTATGAACTGGATCAGAGACCCGCAGCGCTTCAAGCCCAAGACCGCCATGCCAAACCTGGGCGTCAAGGCAGAGGACGCCCGAGACATTGCCGCATATCTCTATACGTTGGGCGGCCCCCAGCGCATCGAGACTCTTCAACACGAGACGCCGCGCTTCTAACGCTCGAATTATCCAGACAGAGTGATTTGGTGGACGGCATGGGATTCGAACCCACGACCCCCACGTTGCGAACGTGGTGCTCTCCCAGCTGAGCTAGCCGCCCCCTCGAGGAATGCCCCCTCATTTTACCGCACCGGCTCTTGACCGCGCCTCCGCTATGTTTCAACAGCTCGGCCCTGCCAACGCCTTTTGATTGTCCTAAAAATGCTTCTTCAAATCCGCAAAACGCTCTACCGTAAGCAGTCGCCCGTTCCCGTCCCGGACTTCTTCATGCTCCAGCCGCCAGGTGTGATCGTGCGGTACAAAAACTGCGTTGATCCCCACTTCCAACGCCGGATTAATGTCCGATTTCGGTGAGTTGCCGATCATCCAGGTACTCCGCGGGTCCAAGCGCCGCTCCGTAATCAGCGCCGAGTACGAGCGAACGTCTTTCTCCTTCACGATCGCGGTGTGGCCGAAATAAATCGCCAAGCCTGACCGATCCAGCTTAAGCTTCTGTTCCTCCGGATTTCCTTTCGTGAACAGTGTCAGCTCGTGCCGCGCGGATAAATAATCCAGCGTCTCCTCAACGCCGGGAATCAGTTCGATCGGATGATGCAGGATCTGCTCGGTGAAACTCATGATGCGCGCCACATCGCCCTCGCTGACGTCGCGCTCCACCAGCCTGTGATAGCACTCGGCTAAATTTCGCGTGAAGTTCGCCGTCCCGTAGCCATGCACCTTGTTATTGACGATTTCGATCTCATCCAGCACGCCCCGGATCTCGGCCGCCGACATGCTGGAATGATTCAGAAAGTCGCAAAACTGATCGAACGCGCGTTCGAAATAGATGTTGTTTTCCCAGAGCGTGTCGTCGGCGTCGACGATCAGGTGCTGCCGCTCGACCATCGCTCAGAGGCCCGCCGGCCGCTTGGAGTGCCCGTTCTTCGGCGCGACCTCGCGTACGTGCTGGATCTCGCGCCGCCGCGCGCCGTAGCTGGGGAAGAATTCAGCCAGCCTCCGCATGCGTTCCGCCTCGGAACGCGTAGCCAGCAGAATCTGCCGGAAATCCAAGTCCGGCACCAATTGCGCCAGTTGAAAGCTAAGCTGCGGATCGCTCATCTCCGGCTCGCGCAAGGTCTCCGGCTGCTCCAGCAGGCGAATGTCGTTATAGGCATCCATGACCCGCTTCCGCACTTCTGGCGAGATCGGATCCGCGGCTTCATCGTCGAAAAATTCCACCGCGCCGCGCAGATAAGGTTTTTCATCGTTGAGCATGATGATCTCGAAACGGCGCCGCCCAATCGTCAGCAAATCCATCCGGCCGTCCGGATAGGCTTTTAGGACCTTCTCGATCGTTGCCGTGCATCCCGTGTTGACGATGCCCTTTTCGCCCGCTTGCACCACCCCAAATTCCGAGTTGCCGCGCAGCACGTCCTCGATCATGGTCTTGTAGCGCTCCTCGAAAATGTGCAGCGGCAGCGCGGTCCGCGGAAACAACACTACTTGGAGTGGGAAAAGCGGCAACAGCTCTTCCTGCATGGTACTATTATGGCTTCTTAAGCAGCCTCACACAGCCGGGGTATATCGTTTGTTGAGACGCCGCCGGCGCTGAATATGCTCCTGAAGCTAAAACGCACGCCCGGAATATACCTGGTTGGCTTCATGGCCTCCGGTAAGAGCACCGTTGGACGGGCCCTCGCGCACGAATTGGGCTGGAATTTCTGCGACTTGGATGAAGACATCGAAGCCGCACAAGGAACTAGCATCGCTGCCATCTTCGATGAGCGTGGCGAGGAAGAATTCCGCAAAATCGAGCACCAGGCTGTTAAGCGCCGCGTCGAAGAGATCCAGCGCGGCAAACCAACCGTCATCGCTTTGGGCGGAGGAGCGTTCATCCCGCCGGCCAACCAGATGCTGCTTACCGAAAGCGGCGTTCCCATTTGGCTCGATTGCCCATTGGAGCGCGTGCGCGCGCGCCTGAATGGCTCCTCTGACCGGCCCTTGGCGCGCGATCCGGAAAAATTCGAGCAGCTCTACCGGGACCGCAGCAGCGCCTATGCCAAAGCCGACTACCGCATCGCGATCGACTGCGACGACCCGGCGGAAATCGTCGCAGCGATCCTGAATCTGCCGATTTTTTAGCCCAGCATGGCCTCGTCTTTGCGCGAGCAGGCTCTCCGCATCTTCCGCGCCGCGCTCAAAGCCGCTGCGCCCGGCCAAGCTGTACGGCGGCACATGACTCTCGCGGATGGCACTCTCACCGCCGGCCGCAAACACTATCGGCTCTCGAAATTCCGCAACATCTACGTGGTCGGCGCCGGCAAAGCGAGCGTGGAAATGGCGCGCGCCGTGGAACGCTTGCTCGGCAGCCGGATCCGCGCCGGCTTGATCAACACGAAATATGGCTATGCGGGCGCGCCGCTAAAGCGCATCGAGATACGCGAGTGCGGCCATCCCGTGCCCGATGCGATCGGCCAAGAAGGCGCCGCCCGCATCGCGGACATCGCGCAAAATGCCGGCTCAGACGACCTGATTATCTGCCTCATCTCGGGCGGAGCTTCCGCACTCCTTCCCCTACCCCCCCCTTCCATCACGCTTGAGGACAAGTGCGCGACTACGGCCCTGCTGCTGGAGTGCGGCGCGAATATCCACGAGATCAACTGCGTACGCAAACACATCTCGGCCATCAAAGGAGGCCAACTGGCCCGGCTCGCGTTCCCGGCAACCGTGCTCGCGCTCATCTTATCGGACGTGATTGGCGACGATCTGGATGTCATCGGTTCCGGCCCCACAGTTCCCGATCGGTCCACCTTCAGCCAGGCTAGAGCGGTGCTTGAAAAATACGGAATCTGGGAAAAAGCGCCGTCCGCCGTGCGGCGGCAGTTGTCTTCAAACGCGATCGAGACCCCAAAGCCCGCCGACTCAGTGTTTGCGCGAGTACAAAACCTGCTGGTCGGCAGCAATCGTCTCGCCGTGGAAGCCGCCGCGTTTCAGGCGCGCTCGCTGGGATTTCGAACCATGATCTTATCGACGGTACTGGAGGGCGAAGCCCGTGAAATCGCGCACGTGCATGCCGCCATCGCGAAGGAGATTCGAGCCGCCCGCCGTCCACTCCACGCGCCCGCCTGCCTCATCTCCGGCGGTGAAACCACAGTTACCCTGCGCGGCCGCGGATTGGGCGGCAGAAATCAGGAGTTCGTGCTCTCCGCCGCGTTGGATATCGCAGGACTCCACGATGTCCTGATTCTCAGCGCCGGAACCGACGGCAGCGACGGCCCCACCGACGCCGCCGGCGCCGTTGCCGACGGCACAACCCTGGCCCGTGCCGCCGCTAAGAACCTCGACGCCACGGCGCACCTCGCCCACAACGATTCGTACCGCTTCTTCGAGCCGCTCGGCGATTTGGTGAAAACCGGTCCGACCGGCACCAATGTTGCGGATATCCAGATCCTACTGGTGCGGTGAACTCGTGCACGCTTCATCATGCCCCGTCGCCACTCGTGACGGCCGCTTTTGAAGGCGCGCAAATTTCCCGACCCTCTCGACTAGTTCACTGTAAAATACGCCGGCGGACTCTGTGCATCTCCCACCTGAATCACTACCGGCTGCAATCCGGCCGGCGCATCGGCCGGCACCGTGAAGTTGACCTGTGTCACACCCGCCAGCCCTGGCGGAATCCCGTTGAAGGCGATGCTCGCCTGCTCTCCACCGATGGTCAACGTCACCGGCAGCTTTGGCTGCGGCAGCTCATTGTATGGCGTCGAGGGATCCGGCGTCGCGCTTGTGGCAAGCGGGGGCGAAACCGCTCCTTCTCCGGTGATGAACAGCGTGTACGTCCCACCCCGGCTGCCGCGGATGCAGGCCGAAATCGTCCAGCCCCATGAAGCCTTCCGCAACCGCTTCGAGCGCTGCCGGAATGGATGCCTCGGTCGCGTTGGCAAAGTGTTGCTTTCCATCGACACTGTAGCGATGAATTTCCGTATGCAGCGCCGCCGCGATCTGGCCGCCGCGCCGCTGAACGCAATCCAGTTCCGCCCGCGCGCCGTGCCCTCCAGCTTCAGGCCTTGCGACTGGATCCATTATGCTCGATACGTCCGCACCCGGCAATCCAAACCGCTTGCCGTAGTCTTCCGGCGTGAGCCACTTGTGGTAGTTCGGCGAGGAAGGGTCCTGCTGATCGCGTAACAGCGCGTCGATCTCTGCCTGCTGTTGCGATGTGCGCTTAAACGTGAGAATCACCGGACCAATGCGCAGCGCCGGATCCACCGCTCCTTCGTCAAACTCCGCCCGCGCCTCGGGCCGCAAGCTTCCGTGCAGCGTGACACACGCTGGCGATCGTTGAGCCGCCCCGCCAAGCGGCTGCTTTGAGCCGCCAAAGGCGCTGCCATCGCAAGAGTGCACACAATAAGCCTGCCAACGCACACAATCCTCGCCATATTAAGTCTCGATCTTACGATTCTACGACGTGAGGATGATCGGGCGCGCCGCACGACTGCGAGCACACGATCGTGCCCGCGCTACCCGAAGCGAGCTAGGCAACCGACGCCGCGCGCAGCGGAAACCCCTGCTGTGCCAGCGACTCCAACAACTGCTCATGCACGCCCGGCTCCAGCATGTAGTAAGTCTTTCCGCCGTCCTCCACCACCACCGCCAGCTTCTTCGCCGCCAGCAACAAACAAACTTGCTGCTCGCCCGGCGTGAGCGCCGCCGCATCCACCCGTGCCGTCCCGCGCGGCCCCGGCGTCAGCTTGCGCAGAAAATCGCGCGTGAAGATCTGGTGATCGATGCCCTCCAGCGCCGCCCCCGCTGAGACCCAGCGATGCTCGGCCGCCCCAAAGAAATACGGTCCCGACGCGAACGCCAGGAGAAACACGATCACGTCGATGAACATCGCCAGCGCCAGCGCGAAAGCGTGCCTCGGCGTGGGCGCGGTAAACAGCTCCTGAAAAGCTACCAGCAGGTCTTCTTGACCCGATACCGTGCGATCCACGAAGTCGCTGTAAGCCGGTACCTGCGGTTTGGCCACCGGGCCCGAATGTAGCGCCTGTTCCACATCGTTCCACGGCACGTGATCGTAAACCTGCCGGTACGCCGGCAATTGTTTGTCGGTTGGATCGAGCGGCTTAGCCTGCGCTACAAACGCCGCCATCTGCGCCTGCGCGTGCTGCATATCGCTCAGGGATTGCTCCGCCAGTTTCGTGTAGCGGTCGAAAGCCGAGTAGCGCACCCCTTCGCCCGATCCTTCCCGATATCCTTCCGCGTAGGTCTGTGCCTCGCGCGCCACCGCCGCCCGTATCGCCGCCAGATACGGATCGGCATCCTGCGCCCGCGAGATGTGCCCGTGCGTTTTCTCCGCTTCGGTCATCTCCTGCAGCGCCAGAACGTGCTTCTGCTGTTCGTCAATCGCCGCTGTAAGCAGCTTCTCGGTCTGCCCGGCCGAATCGTTCAGCGTGTCGTAAAGCTTCCGCTCGATTGTCGCCGGCCGCTCGCGCGCGCTGAACCAGGTGTACAGGCTGGTGTAGGAAAAAGCGATTGAGATTATCGCCGTCACAACATAAACCCCGATCAGCAACGGCCGCCGCCCCGCACTGCGCGCCGAAGATGTGAACCCAATCAGCCACGCCACCATCACCAAAGCAGTCTGCACGCCGACCGATGCCAGCGCCGCAAACCATACCGACAAATACAGCCGCATCCCTTCGAAAGTGGTGTACCAAGAGACGATCGCCAGTAGGCAACTGGCGACGAACAAAACTTGAACCATGGGCCGGGTCAGCCCGGCGGAATCGGCAGGACCATTCGAGGATAAGAAAGGCACACTAATCCTCCTGGTACGTTTTACGCCGAAACTACGCGAGAGGTTCCAAGAAACTACTCTTCTTCCTCTTCTTCGCCGGTCTTCAGGGCTTTCGCCGCCGCGATTATCTTGTCGGCTTGCAGCGAGGGAACGTAATCGTAATGATCGAATTCCATCGAGTAAGAGGCGCGGCCCTGCGTCATCGAGATCAGGTCGTTTTGGTAGGTCAGCATTTCGGCCATCGGCACCTGCGCGCGAATAATTTGCGTGCTGCCCTTGGTTTCCATGCCTTGGATGCGCCCGCGCCGGCCGTTGAGATCGCCCATGAGATCGCCTGCATATTCCACCGGCGCCTGCACCTCGACATTCATGATCGGTTCCAACAGCGCCGGTTTGGCCTGCTGCATGGCCGCCTTGAAGGCCTTGCGCGCCGCCAGCTTGAACGCCATTTCCGACGAATCCACGTCGTGATACGAGCCGTCGTACACCGTCACCTTGAAATCCACCACCGGGTAACCCGCCAAAAACCCGTTTGCCGCGGCTTCCACGATCCCTTTTTCCACCGCCGGAATATATTGCCGCGGAATCGCGCCGCCGAAAACTTCGTTCTCAAACGCGAACTTGGCTCCGCGCGGAAGCGGCTCCATGCGAATCCAGCAGTCGCCGAACTGCCCGTGTCCGCCGGTCTGTTTTTTGTGCCGCCCCTGGACATCCGCCTTGGCGCGGATCGTTTCCCGATACGGAATCTTCGGCGCTTTCAGCTCGACATCCACGCTGTAGCGCTTCTTCAGCCGGCTGACGATCACCTCGACATGCTGCTGCCCGCTTCCAGCCAGCAGAAATTCCTTGGTCTGGGCGTCGCGATAGAACCGCAGCGATTGGTCTTCTTCCAAAATCCGCTGGACGGCATTGCCCAACCGGTCTTCGTCCTGGCGGCTCTTGGCCGAAATCGCAAAAGCGATGCTCGGCTCCGGTAACTTCACCGCCGGATAGGCGATCAGCGAGCCTTTATCGGCCAGCGTGTCGCCAGTGAGCGTATCCTTGAGCTTCGCGACCGCCCCGATATCGCCGGCTTTCAGTTCCGTCACGGGTTGGATCGTCTTGCCCATCAAGGACCCGATGTGCGCCAGGCGCTCCCCGCCCGACGTGCGCGCATTCACCAGGTTTCCGTCGTTCTTTACCACGCCCGAAATGACCTTGAAATAGGTCACGCGGCCCGCAAACGGATCCGCTACGGTCTTAAATACAAACGCGGAAACCGGCTCGCTATCTTTGATGGCACGCTGCACTTCTTTGCCATTGAGAGTTCCCGCGACCGCCTGTGCCTCGGTCGGGGCTGGGAAGTTCTCGACGATAAAATTCATCAGCGCATCCGTCCCGATGTTCCGCAGCCCGGAGGCGCACAGAACCGGATAAATGCGCCGTTCCCGGATCGCCTGGCGCAGCCCCGTCAGGATCTGCTCCGGTTCCAGCGTGCCCTTATCGAAATACTGCTCCATCAAGGCGTCGTTGCCTTCCGCCACCATCTCGATCAGCGCTTCATGCGCCTTCTGCGCGGCCTCCGCGCGATCGCCTGGAATATCGCCTTCCTTGCCTTTGCCATCCCCATCGGCCGTGTACGTGTAGGCCTTCATCCGGATCAGGTCGATCACGCCTTTGAAATCCTTCTCGGATCCCAGCGGCAATTGCACTGGCACCGCCGACCGCCCGAATATCTCCTGAACGCTTCCCAGCGCGCGCTCGAAGTCGGAGCGCTCGCGATCCAACTTGTTGATCACGATCGCCCGCGGCAGGCCGAATTCGTCCGCGAAACTCCACACCTTCTCGGTCTGCACTTCGACGCCCGCCACGCCGTCGACGACCACCAGCGCGGCATCCGCCGCTACCATCGATGCGTGCGTGTCATTGATAAATATGTTGAACCCGGGCGTATCGATCAGGTTGATCTTCTTCTTGGCCCATTCCGCCGTCGCGACGCCCGTCGAAATGCTCAGCTTCCGCTGGATCTCGTCGTCGTCGAAATCTGTTACCGTGTTTCCTTCATCGACTCGCGTCAGCCGGTTCGTTGCGCCCGAGCTATAGAGAAACGCCGCCGCCAGAGTCGTTTTTCCGCAGTGCCCGTGGCCGATCAGCGCAACATTCCTGACGTCTGTACCTTCGTAAACTTTCACTTGGTTTCACTCCAGGTAGGATGTCAAACCGGATCTTAACACAATTAAATCTGTGTGACGTTTTGGATAACAGCTTGCAAAAGCTACTTGCCGAACCACCGCAGCGGCGCGGTGGTGAGCCACGGCACATACGTGATCAGCAGGACGGTTCCCATCAAAATGAACAGGAACGGGAGCGTCGCCCAGATAATCGTGCCCATCGGCTTCTTAAAACGATATGCCGACAAGAACAGATTGATGCCGACCGGCGGGTGCAGATAGCCCAACTCGAGGTTCGCGATAAAAATGATTCCCATCTGCACCGGATCGATCGCGTAGGCTGCCGCCAGCGGCTTGATCAGCGGCACCACCACCAGAATCGCCGCAAAAATGTCCATCAGCGCGCCCACCACCAGCAGCGCGCCATTCAGCAGCAACAGGAACAGGTATTTCGACTGCACGTGCGTCTGCACCCAATCGATGAGCTTGGCAGGCACCTCTGCGTCGATCAGGTAGTTGGTGAACCCCAGCGCCACTCCCAGGATCAGCAAAATGCCGCCCACGATAGTGGCGCATTCGACGAACACCTCGCGATAATCGCGCGTCAGCTTCAGGTCGCGATAAATGAAAACCTCGACCACGAACGCGCAAAATGCCGTAAGCGCCGCCGCTTCGGTGAGCGTCCCGAATCCGCCGAAAAGCCCGATGATCATGATCACCGGCAGCAGCAGTTCCCATTTCGCCGTCCAGATCGCGGACGCTGCGTGCCTGGCCGAGAAAGGCTCGCGCACCGCGCCGCTCTTCAGCCCTTTGCGTATGCCAACCGCCGCCACGCACGTAATCATCACCAGCTCCGGCAGAATGGCTCCCGTAAACAATCTAGGCAGCGGCGTCTGCGAATAGACGCAATACAAAATCGCGGGCACGCTGGTGGGAAACAGCAGCCCCAGCGATCCCGACGCCGTCAGCAGCCCAATCGAAAAATTCTCCGGATACCGCGTCCGGATCAACATCGGCACCAGGAGCCCGCCCAGCGACAGAATCGTCAGCCCGGAGCCGGCGAACGTGAACACCGTGCAGATTGCGACCGTCGCGATTGCAAGGCCACCCGGAATCCAGCTGAACAGCGCGGTGAAAACCTGCAAGAGCCGCTTCGTCGCGCCCCCCTGCACCATAAAATAGCCCGCCAAAGTGAACAGCGGGATCGAAGGCAGCAGCGGCGACGCCACCAGCCGGTACATCTCCACCGGAACCGATGCTGCCGGGGTCGTGCTGTTCCAAAACAACAGCAGCGCCAGGCCGCCGAACACGGCGAAAATCGGCAGGCCGAGAATCGTGACGATCAGCAGCAAGATCAGCGAGAGCGGGAGTATCCCCGGCGTCCCCGGTGCAATGGCGAAACCGAGCAGCGCGGGAATAAGTATTCCCAGGGCCGCCAAGGAGCGGCCTTTCCATGACGCGCTGGCGTGCCACACGGCGCGCAGCGCGATCACTGCAAAGCCCACCAGCATGATTGCCAGCGCCACCCATTTCGGAACACCCGGAAGCAACTGGCTGGACGCCTCGCGTTCCGAGCGCACGAAAACCCAGCTCGCCCAAGCCAGACACGTCGAAACGGCCGCCAGCGCTGCGCTCGATGCGACTTTCGCGGGACCCCTCCACGATTCCGGCAGCAGCGAGCTCGACGATAACCCCAGCAGGCGGTCGGACCGCGATGCCAGCATCCCGCCCAGCATCCCGATCCACAGCGTCAGTTGCTGCACGATCACCGCCGACCCCGGAATCCCCGGCCAGCGGAACTGCCGCGCCACCATCTCGATTACCGGCAGCGCGGTCATCAGCGACAGCGCCACAATAGAAAACGAATCTTCGAAAAGCTGTAAAGGTGTCGTGGGCCCGGCCGCTTCCGGAGGTGGAGCCCCGTGGCTCACTGTCCGCCCGCCGTGCCCGCCGCCGGATGCGTTTTGCGGTAGTCGTCCCGAAGCTTCTTCACTTCGTCGAACAAGTCCGCCGGCACCATCGTCCCGCGCAGCCTCGGCCAGATGCCCTCGGCCAACTGGTGCCATTCGGCCAGCGCCTTGCTATCCGGCTTTACCACGTTGAGTCCGAACTGCTGCATGATCGGAATCGAGCCTGCTTCGGCCTTCCGAATCTCCTCCCGCAGCGCGACCCCCGCCTTCTTCGCCGAGACCAACATCTCCTTCTGCACCGGCGCCGGGATCTTGTCCCAAACGCTTTTGTCGATCACGGTCGCGCCCACCAGTTGCGCGAAGGGGATGTCGAGCATGTTCTTGGCCCCGCCGAACCACTGGTTGCTGAGCGCGATCAGCGGCGGCGATTGAAACGCATCGATCAGTCCGGTCTGCAATCCCGTCAGAATATCGGTCGCGGCCAGCGCAACCGGGTTAAACCCGTTCACCTTATACAGCTGGAACGTGCTGTTATCGCCCTGCAGCACGCACAGCTTCATCCGCCGGATGTCGTCCGGATGCATCGCGGGCTGCTTGGTAAAAAAATGAACCCATCCTGCGTCGCCCCAGTTCAAGACAATGAATCCGCGTTGCGCCAGCCCTTTCTCCAGCCGGTCCGCGATATGTTCGCGCACGTAATCCAGCTCTTCATATGACGACAGCATCATCGGGACTTCCAGTGCCGTCACCGCCGAATCGATTCCGCTCAGCCCCGCGCCCGACAGTGCCACGGCCTGCAGCTTCTTGATCCGCATCTTCTGCACCATCTCGGGTTCGTCGCCCTGCTCGCCGCCCGGGTAAATCCTCAGCTCGATTTTTCCGCCCGACGCTTTCTTCCACTCCTCGCCCATGTTGAGCAGAATCTCGTGCCAGGGGGATCCCTTGGGCACCAGCGTGCCGAGCCGGATGAGGGTGGTTTGGGCCGGAAGCGAAGTAGCGGCTAGAAGCAACGCGAGTAGTACGCGGGCCATGACAAGCATGGTAGCAAGCGCGCGCCTGCCCACACACATCCGCGTTGAAGTAAGATTTGCCGCGATGGGCTTACGGCTGCGGCTGCGCCGCCAAATCGTGCTCGAAACTCACAGGGGGGTTGTAGAACAAGATGCGGCCGCAGCTTTCGCATGTCATCAGATGACCGCTGTGGCGCAAATCCTGAAAAAACTGCGGACGTAGCATGATCTGGCATGCCGAGCAGCGCCCCTCCACAACCTCGGCCACCGCCGAGCCATGCCATTTCTTGCGGATGCGCTCGTACGTCGAATAGGTCTGCGGCTTGATAGTGGCCACCAGCGTTTTGCGTTCCGCCCGCGCTTGATCCAGCAGTTTCTGATCAGCCGCCGTGCGTTCGCGCGCGCTGGCTTTCTCGGCTTCCACGTGCTGCTTCTCTTCTTTCAGTGCCGCTTCCGCTTTTTTGACGTTGGCGTCCAGCGGCTCGGCTTCTGCCATTAGATCCAGGACGCGGTCTTCGGCTTTGCGTATAGCCTGTTCGCAAAACTCGATCTCATGCTGAAACGCCCGATACTGCTCGTTCGTCTTCGCGCCCAGCATCTGGTCTTTGAGCTTCGAAATCTTCTGCCCTTCCGCTTTGTTATCGTCCTCCAGACGTTTGCGCTCTTTCTGATTGGCCGCCAGCGCCGCGCGATCGGCCTCCAGCCGCCGGATGTGCGAGTCCAGTGCCTTCTCGATCTGGGCGATGTGTTTGGGAAGCGTCGCGATTTCCCGCTCGAACTCGGCGATCCGCAGGTCCAAGGATTGTAAGCGGGTGACCTGCTCCATCTCTCCGGTCATCAAGTTTCATCCTAACATTTCTTCGCGCGCGCAGACGTTTTAACGGCACGTAACCTGCACGCGGACCTCGAACATGGTAAAAACAAGCGGTGCTCAGTGTACGGGTTTTCCTTGCGATCGCGCCGGCAATATGCTGCCTGGCGCAAACATCGGATTCACCCGCACCCGATCAGATCCGCATCGGCGATTCGATTGTCGACATCAGCTTCGCCCCTGGTCCTTTGCAAATCCCCGAGCCGCGAATCCACGCCTGGATCGCTGACGCCGTCCAGGCTGTCGCGGGATACTTCGGGCATTTCCCGGTCGCGCACGCTCGCATCCTCATCCGGCCTGTCGCCGGACGGCGAGGCGTCTTCAACGGAACCACTTGGGGCAATCGCCGCTCCGCTGACGCGTTCACCCGTATTTCACTCGGCGAACTGACTACGTCCGGCCAGCTTGAAAACGACTGGATGATGACCCACGAGCTGGTCCATATGGCCTTCCCCGACATCCAGGGCCGGGAGCACCATTGGATTGAAGAAGGCATGGCCACCTATATCGAGCCCCTCGCCCGCGCGCAAACCGGTCAGCTCGCTCCCGAGAATGTCTGGGCCGACATGATCCGATCCATGCCCCAAGGTCTTCCGCGCGAAGGCGACCTCGGCCTCGATCATACTCATACCTGGGGCCGCACCTACTGGGGAGGCGCCCTGTTCTGGCTATTGGCAGACGTCCAGATCCGAGAACACACCGGAAATACAAAAGGCCTCGAAGACGCCATGCGCGCCATTGTGAACGCGGGCGGCACTCTAGACCATGACTGGCCCATTGAACGCGTGCTGCAATCGGGCGATAGCGCCGTCGGCTGTTCCGTGCTCGAGGATCTTTACGCACAAATGAAGGACGCGCCGCTTCAGATCGATTTGCCCGCCCTCTGGCGCCGCCTCGGCGTACAACTCAAGGACGATCGCGTCCTCTATGACGACCGTGCGCCGTTGGCGGACGTCCGCAAGGCGATCACGGCTCCCGCTCGCGCGATCCCGGATCGAACCGTGGAGGCACCCAGATAAACAGGTCGGCGATTCGGTATTATCCCGGTGCTTTTCCATCCACGCGCGGTCTCGTGATCAGTTCTTCCACCTTGTTGAGCACCGCTGCCGGCGAGTACGGCTTCGCAAAAAACGCATTCGCGCCCAATCCCGCCACCTGCTTGGGGAGTTTTGGATCGGTATTGCCGCTGATCACTACAATCGGCAGCGAGCCCGTGCGGGCCCGCACCGCCTCGATTAGCGCCAACCCATCCATGCTCGGCAACTGCAGATCCGTTACCAACACCGAGGCTTCATTTTCGGACAGCCATTTGAGCGCCTCTTCCCCGCTCGCCACCGAGCACACCTTCCAATTTGGCCCGTTGGTCAACGCCGCTTCCAGCGCGTCGCGGCAAACTTCGACATCCTCGACAATCAGGACATTGCGTGTCATGGGATGCCTAAGGCAGGAACCGGTACCCCACCCCGTGTACCGTTAAAAAATGCCGCGGCGGGCTTGCGTCCGGTTCTAGCTTCTGCCGTAGCCGCACTACGTGCGCGTCCACCGTGCGCGTGTTTGGCAGCCAGTCATACCCCCAGACCGAATTCAAAATCATTTCGCGAGTAAGCGGCCGGTCCGCGTTCTGCAGGAAATACGTGAGCAGGTTGTATTCGGCCCGCGTTAGCTTCAGTTCGATCCCCGCCTTCCTCACCATCCGGCGCGTCAGGTCTACCTGCACATCCGCGAAGTCGAAGCCGCGTGTTTCGTCGGGAGCTGAGCGCCGCAACACCGCACGAATGCGCGCTAGCAATTCCCGCGCCCCAAACGGCTTCACGACGTAATCGTCGGCGCCGATCTCGAGTAACCGGACCTTCTCGGTTTCGCCGCTCGCGGCGCTCAGCACGATCAGCGGCGTCTTCATCCCGCTGGCGCGTACCTTTTGGCATACCTCGGCGCCGTTCAGGCCGGGCATCCGCAAATCCACCACGATGACTCCGGGATTTAAAGCCAGCGCCTGCTGCAACCCTCGCGTGCCATCCTCGGCCAGGACCGCGTGAAAGCCTTCCTGCTCCAGCATGACACCGATCGTGTCCCGGACATTGCAGTCGTCGTCGATGACCAGCACCGTTTCCATGCCGCAGCTATCGCGATTGTAACCGAGTTGGCGCAATGCATCTCCTGTTTTCCGAACGCGCTACCGGTTTTTACAACACTTTTACAACCCAGGAACGAAACGCCTTAGCCCGCTGGCCGACACCCTCGTCGCAGTGCTACGATTCAAGGCGCCCTGGGATGCCTTGGCCCGTTCTACTCATGGCTCGCGAACTCGACCTAGGGGGAAGCGAGCGCCAGCTGGCCCTGCTTGCGCGGGCTCTGGATTCGTCAAAATTCGAGCCGATCGTTGGCTGCTTTCGGCCGGAAGGCCTTCGCGGCCGCGAGTTGCAGGACGCCGGCATTCCCATCCGGCATTTTCCGGTCGATTCGTTCGCCTCCCGGCAAAGCTTATCCGGCGCCTGGCAGCTGGCCCGCTTCATACGTCAGCGCGGCATCCGGCTGGTCCATACTTTCGATTACCCTCTCACCGTTTTCGCAGTCCCGGTGACGAAACTGTTCACCGATGCCCTCCCCGTCTCCAGCCAGCGCGCCCATCGCGATTTGATCCCACCGCCCTATCGCACTCTGATCCGTTTCACGGACCGGTTGGCATCCGCGATCGTCGTGAACTGCGATTTCGTGCGGCGTCATCTCGAACAGGACGAAGGCGTGCCGGCCAGCCGCATCCAACTTTGCTCCAATGGCCTCGATCTCGACCAGTTCCATCCCAGCGCCGCGCCCCGTCCTTCGGCCCTTCCCCCCGACGGCGTTGTCATCGGAGTAGTTTGCGCCCTGCGTCGCGAAAAAGGACTCGCAGACCTGCTTCAAGCCGTCGCCCGTCTGCGCATGAGGCCCCCGGCGACCGTGACACTCGCGATCGTCGGCAGCGGCCCGATGCGCGAGAACTTGCAATCGATGGCGCGCGACATCGGCCTCGCGGATCGCTGCTTGTTTATTCCCGCTACCGATGAAATCCCGCGCTGGCTGGGCGCCATCGACATCTTCGTCCTGCCTTCGCGATCCGAAGCCTTCTCCAACTCGCTCATGGAAGCTATGGCTTGCGGCTGCTGCGTAGTGGCATCCGCCGTTGGCGGTAACCCTGAGTTGGTCCGGCATGGCGAAACGGGAATGCTCTTCCCACCCGGCGATATCGAGAGTTTGGCCGCAACCCTCGATCTTCTGCTCAAATATGACGCGCTGCGCCGCCAATTCGCCCAAGCGGGCTCGCAGTGGGTTCGCGACCGCTTCTCAATTCAAACCGCAGCCCAGCGAATGTCTGAGATCTATGCCGATCTGATCGAGCGCCGCGCTCGAGCCGGCCCCCCGCCGCGCGCCGCTTCACGTTGACCTTTCGGAACAAGCGACCGAACCTCCGCCGAGGTCAGCTCGCGGTACTTTCCGATCGCCAGATCCCCAATCTGGATCTCGCCGATCCGCGTCCGCACCAGTTTCAGCACTTTGCTTCCAGCCGCTTCGATCATCCGGCGCACTTGCCGGTTGCGCCCCTCGCGAATTGTAATCTCCACGAAGCTCGATCGCGCCGAGTCGCGCACACGATTCACAGTCGCCGGCTGTGTCAGGCCGTCGCTCAAAACCAGGCCGCGCCGCAGTTGCTCCAACTGTTCGTCCGAAAGCAGCGTGGAAGTCTTGACCAGATATGTCTTCGAAACCTTGTAATCCGGATTCGTGACTCGTTCGGCGAACCGCGTGTCATTGGTGAGCAGCAGCAATCCACTCGTGTCCTGATCCAACCGCCCCACGGGGACCAGCCACTGACCCACATCGCGGATGAGATCGTATACAGTCGGGCGCGCTTGTGGATCGCGGTAGGTGGTGATGTAGCCTTTCGGCTTGTACAGCAATAGATAGATCTTGCGCCCCGCGCGAACCGGCCGGCCGTCCAAGCTAACCCGGTCTCTCTCCAAGTCGACCCACTGATCCGGTGTCTGGACCACCTTGCCGTTTACCTTTACGCGCCCCCCTCCTATCCACTTGCGCGCGTCGGTGCGCGAGCCCAGCCCCGCTTTGGACAACACGCGGTCCAAGGTCTTCAGCAGAGGCTTTCCCTTTTCGTCGGCCACTTAAACCTAGGCTAACAAGCGCGCTTGCCGCCGCCCGCCCCATCCACCCGGGCCAGCCTGTGCACCTCACGCAGGATGCTTCCCGGCTCGAAAGGCTTTCGAAGAACAGCATTGGCCCCTAGCTTTCTTGCGAGCTCCAGGTACGCGCCACCGAAAACACCCGAAATCGCCAAGATCGGCATCGTGGGCCAATGCTTCCTTATGGCGTGAATGGTTTCCAAACCCTCCTGCTCGGGCATGACGAGGTCGGTAATAACCAAATCGAATGCGCCTTGGCGGCAGCATGCTTGCGCCTCTTTGCCGTTGCAGGCCTTTGTCACCGAATATCCATCTGTTTCGAGCAGGCTCGCCAGAAACAAGCGTACCTGCGCGTCGTCATCAGCTACCAGAATGCTGCCGCGATGGCCGCTGTCGCACAAAACTTCGGCTATCTTCCCCAGCAGATCTTCCGGCTGGAACGGCTTGGCGAGAAAATTCAAGTCTGGATCGAGCAGCCCCTGTTCGGTGATCGCGGTCTCCGTGTAACCCGACATATACAGCACACGTAGAGTGGGGTGCTGCTGAAGCAGTTTCTGGCTCAACTCGCGCCCGTTCATTCCGGCCATCACGATGTCGGTAAGCAACAGATCCACTGAAGAAAGGGCCGCACCCAGTCGCAGTGCCGCCTCTCCGCTCTCGGCCTCCAGGACGCGGAAGCCATGCTCGCGCAAAAGCGCAGCCGCCAACGTGCGAATCCCGGCATCGTCTTCTACCACCAGAATCTGTTCTCCTCGCGCCATGCTGGTAGCCCGGCGCGGCACGGACAGCGCGCTGGCGGGACCATCCACTTCCGGAAGATAAATCTTGAACGTCGTCCCGAAGTTCAGCTCGCTGTAAACGGAAATTGCTCCGCCGCTTTGATCCACGATGCCGGCCACAGTGGAAAGCCCCAGCCCGGTTCCGATCCCGGGCTCTTTCGTAGTGAAGAATGGCTCGAAAATCTTGGCCTTAGTCTGCTCGTCCATGCCGCAGCCCGTATCGGTGACGCTCAGGACGGCATAACAGCCCGGCCGCAGCCCCCGCAATCTCGCCGCCTGCGCGTCCAGTTCCTCGCGCTTGGTTTCGATCGTGAGCTGTCCGCCTGTCGGCATCGCATCCCGCGAGTTGACGGACAGGTTCATGAGCACCTGCTCCAACTGCCCCGTATCCACTCGGATGTTCCCAGCTGACGGGTCCAATGCCATTACCAACCGGATCTGTTCGCCAATCAGCCGCTGCAACATTCCTTGTGATTCGCGAATCAGATCGTTCAGTGCGAACACACGCGGGCTTTGCACTTGTTTGCGGCTGAATGCCAGCAGCTTCTGTGTCAGGGCAGCGGCTCGCTCGCCTGCCTTCCGGATCTCCACTACATCCTTGCTCAGCGGATCCTCGCCGGTCAGCTTGCGCTCTAACATCCCGCTGTATCCCAGAATCACGGTCAGCAGGTTATTAAAATCGTGCGCGATACCGCCCGCCAGCCGGCCCATGGCCTCCATTTTCTGCGAGTGCTGTAGCTGTTCCTCCAGTTTCTTTCGTTCGGAAATATCCGCGAACATACAAAGCCCGCCCGAGAAATTCTCCTGCTCGTCTCGAACCGGGCTGGCGCATGCGTTCGCCCAAACCACCTTGCCGTCAGCGCGCCGCAATCGCGTTTCGTACGATTCGCTGATGCCCTGTTTCCTAAGTTCGAAACGCCGCGCGGCATCCGCTTCATCGGCCTCGAAATGAATTTGCGCGCAATCTAGCGTGCTGTCCGGTTCGTATCCCAGCATCGTCGCAAGACGAGGGTTGAAATACCTAATCCGGCGCTGCGCATCGCACATGCAGATCCCTTCGTGTGTGTTTTCGACAATGTTTCGATAGCATTGTTCGCTCCGCTTAAGCTCCGCCTCGGCTCGCAGTTGCTCGGTGATGTCCTCGATCAGACAAACAACGCCTGTTGGTTCGCCGGCTGCGTTCCGCGCCAGCGACACGCTGATCCTCGCCTGCAGTAGATCTCCATTCTTGCGAATGAAACGCTCTTGGCCGACAAATCCCGGTATTTCCTGCCGCATCAACCTTTCCAGTACCTGCCGGTCCCGCTCCTCGTCGGCTGGATGCGCCGCATTTCGATACGACGTCCCCAGCAATTCCGCCTGCTCGCGCCCCAACATCTGGCAAAAGGCCCGGTTCACCTCCACGAAACATCCCTTTAGATCGGTGATGAAAAGACCCGCCGCGGCATGCGCGAATGCGCTATGAAAACGCCCTTCGCTGGCCTTCAGCAGTGCCTCGGCCTCTTTGCGGCTCCGGATATCCTTGAATGAAACGACCTGTCCTTCTACACGCCCCTCCACGATGATGGGCGCAACCGAGTGCTCCACCCACAGCGGAGTGCCGTCTTTGCGCCACATCACGGCCTCGCTAAAGTGCGCTACTTCTCCCTTCTCCAGCGCCTTCAGTAGCGGACATTCCTGGGCAGGATACGGCGATCCATCGGCACGCCGGTGTACCATTTCGTGAATCTTCCGGCCCAGCAATTCCTCCGCGCCATAGCCCAGCATCTCTACGCCTGCGCGATTGATGAAAATACAATTTCCAGAGCTGTCGACAGCACAGATTCCGTCCGCGGCCGATTCAAGCATCGCCGTCCGCTCCTCCATCAGCCTGTCGCGTTCCTGCTGCGCCCGCTTGCGCTCGCTCAGATCGACGACAAAGGCTACACCCTGGCTTCCCGCACCGGGAATGCCTGCCACTCCGATCAATACCGGTACTCGGGACCCGTCCTTCCGGACGTACTCTTTCTCAAATGCCGGAGCGCTGCCCGTCTCCGGCAGGTCCTTCGTGGCCTGGTACGTCGCCTCCAGCCATTCCGGCGACGTCAGGTGCTTCCAGTTCAGCCGGCCAGTTTGCAAATCCTCGCGCGAATATCCGACGATCCGCAGAAACTCGTCATTTGCGTTCGCAATCTCTCCCGAGCTTCCCGATTGAACGATTCCGATGACGTTCGAATGTGCCAGCAGTTCCAACCACCGCGCGCTATCGCTCGATCCCTCGGCCATTTCAGACTCCATTCACCTGCTTCGCCACCCCCTCTCGGAATTGCGTCCAACCGTCGCTTAACACCGGAACAACAGCGGCTTGAGACCCAATGCGCCCCTTACTCTTATCGGATAACCCGGCTGTTTTTCATATACGTCTGCTGGTGTGGTGTAGCCTAGGGGAAAGGCCTTATTGCTCCCCGAATCCGATGCCAAAAAGCATCTTGGTGCGTGGCGCCCGCCAACTGCTGACGTTGCGCGGACCGTGCGGCCCCCGCCGTTGGGCCGCCTTACGAAACCTCGGAATCATTCAGGACGGAGCTCTTCTTGTCGTAGACGGTGTAATCCGCGAAATCGGACCCACATGCCGCATCGAAAATCTCGCTCTGGCTCGCGACGCCGTCGAGATCGATGCCAGCGGAGCCGTGGTCATGCCCGGCTTCGTCGATTGCAATACGCACTTGGCCGCGGGTCCAGCTCGCCTGGCCGGCTACGAGATGCGATTGGCGGGACGCAGTTGCCGCGAAATCGCGGAAGCGGGCGGCGGCGTTCTCGGGTTGGCCCGCTCCATCCAGGATCTTTCCTTCCGCGCGCTGGAGGCATCCGCGCTGCGCGTCTTGGACGAATCGGTGCGCCACGGCACTACCACCATCGAAACCCGGTCCGGTTTCGGCCTCACGACGGCAGGCGAAATGAAAATGCTGCGCGTTCACTCGGCTCTCCAGAAGCGCCGGGCGCCTCTGCCCATCGTCTCCACGTTTCTGTGCGGCCGTCCGGCGCCGGGAAGCGACGTGCCGCGCGATGACCAGCTCCCCTCAATGTGCTCCCGCCTTCTGCCTCTTGTGAAACGGCGCAAACGCGCCGAGTTCGCTGCCGTCCGCTGCGCATCCGATGGCTTTCCGTCCGAACAGGCCCGCCTTTTCCTGGCGTCCGCCCGAAAACTGGGATTCCCTTTGCGCGTCGAAACGGACGGAACGGCCGCTAGCTCCGCGATTTCGCTCGCGCTGGAGTTCGACGCCACCAGCGTGGACCATGTTCCCAACCCCACCGCTCAGGACATTGCTCGCTTAGCCGGATCATCCACCATTGCCACCCTGACGCCCGGGCGGACGTTCCATTTGCGAACGCAAAAATATCCGCCTGCCCGCGACATGATCGATCAAGGCGTTGCCGTCGCTCTGGCTACCGGTTTTAATCCCGAAACTTCGCCCTCCGAGAACATGCAGATGGCCCTGGCCCTGGCCTGCACGGCAATGCGCATGACCCCAGCCGAAGCCATAACTGCCGCTACCATTAACGCGGCTTACGCTCTCCGCCGCGACGCTACCGTCGGTTCGCTCGAAGCAGGCAAGAGCGCCAACCTGCTCGTCCTGCGCGTGTCCGACTACCGCGAGATACCCTATCATTTCGGCGTCAATTTAGTGGACCTGGTGATGGTAAATGGCGACATACTGGTGCGCCGGCCCGAGGTGCCGTGGCCGGCCAACTGATCGAGTGCGTCCCCAATTTTTCGGAAGGACACGATGCGTCCGTCCTGGATGCAATTGCAGCCGCCGTTGCTGCCGTCCCCGGTGTGCGCGTGTTGCGCGCCGAGATGGACCGGGATCACAACCGCTCCGTCCTAACTTTCGCCGGAGCGCCGGACGCCATCGGAGCCGGCGCCTTTGCCGGCATCAAGGCCGCCGTCCAACGAATCGACCTGCGCCGCCATGCCGGCGTCCACCCCCGCATCGGCGCCGCCGACGTGACCCCGTTTATTCCCCTCGCTGGCGCCGCCATGGCCGATTGCGTCCAGATCGCGCGCCAAACCGGCCAGCGGGTCTGGAATGACTTGCACGTCCCGGTATACTTCTACGAAGCCGCCGCCGTCACTCCCGAGCGCGCGCCGCTCGAAAATGCCCGGCGCGGAGGTTTTGAACATCCCGCCCTCGCACCCGACCTGGGCGGGCCCGCGCTGCACCCTAGCGCCGGCGCGTGCGTCATCGGCGCGCGCAAGCTTCTGATCGCCTTCAATGTCAACCTCAACACGGAAGATATCGCCATCGCGCGCGCCATCGCACGAAAAATCCGCGCTTCCTCCGGCGGCCTGCCGGCCCTCAAAGCCATCGGCGTCCCGCTCCCTAGCCGCAAGCTGACGCAGGTTTCGATGAATCTGATCGATTTCGAGCGGACGCCGCTCGATGCCGTCCTCGCGGCCGTCCGCCGCGAAGCGGATGCGCGCCGCGTCCAGATCGCCGGCGTCCAATATATCGGATTGGTCCCGCGCCAAGCCGTCCAGGATGCCGCTTCACGCGACCCCGAATGGGCGCAATTCGACCCCAATCTGATCTTGGAAAACCGCCTGGCTATTGCCCGGTAGTGCGCGCTGCCCGCCGTAACCGGGCCCAGGGACGATTACGCGCAGGCAGTGCATCCAGGTGCTTCTTAAGCCGCTCCACCTCTGCCCGCGATTCCACCAGCTCATCTACGATCTCGCGCGCCGCATCCCGCCCCAGTGCGTAAGACCCGCGCCGCGCCGCAATCGGCAAGGACCAATTCTCCGGATACAGCACACCGAACGCCTCGTAACTCTCGCCGTGCACCTTGACGTCGGCGAAGCCCGCTCGGCTCAGCATCGGCATCAGATCCTTTTCGCACAGCTCCGGCATTTCCAGCGCCGCGCCCGACCCTAAATGAAACACCAGATTCTCATAGACCTGGACTTGCCCCTCACGCGTGCGGTTCACCAAAACGCTTTCGCCGCCCACTTGCGCGACGGTGTATTCGTAAAGGTCGGGGAAGTGCTCGAGCGACTGATCTTCGATCGAATACGGCAGGGTCAGCACCAGCACCCCGTTCGGCTTCAACAATCGCGCAGTCTTCGCGAACGCCTGTTCAATGGGTGGCGGAACATGCTCGAAGACCTCGCTCGAAATCACGAAATCGTATTTTCCGAACTCTTCTTGCGGCGGATCCGCGATATCGAACCGCGGCGCGTGATCGTAAAACGTGTTCCGGTAATCGAACTTCTTTGCGAGAACCGCCGCGTACTGCTCGGTATCGCTGGTTCCGATGCCTCTGAGGCTCTTTACCCGCGGAAAAGCCGGCAGCGTCAGGTTAGTCCCAAATAACTCCAGCCCCAGCACGCGCAGCAATCCGCGCATCCGTACCGTAGATCCGCACGAAGAACAACTCGCATTCTCCCGCCCCAGTTCCGCTGGAAGCGCCCGGTTTCGACCGCCGCAAATGTTGCAGATGAACTCGATGCTGCTTCCCCTAGTCGGTGCCGCCCACTAGTTGCTTCGGCGTGTCCCGCTTCCAAACGCCCGAAGCAACTTCCCGAGCGGTGTAGGCGTGCATGACGATCGCGGCATCCTTTACTCTTTCAAACTCCGGGCTCGTCGTCGCCAAATCGGCCCTGGGCGGGAATGCCGCAATCTCTTTGGCGATATACTCCGTCCGGTTCCCCGGATTCGGGTGATCGCTCATGAATTGCGATCCGCCCGCTCCGTACTTGGCCTCGATGATTTGGAAAAATTGTGGTAACCCGCGCGGATCGAATCCCGCATTGTAGGCAAGCCGCGCGCCTTCGAGGTCGGCCTGCTTTTCCGCCCCGCGCGACATCTTCAGGAACCCGAATCCTGCCGTCAACCCGATTCCTTCTTGCGCCACTGTGCCCGCGGCTCCTCCTAACAGCACACCCGCCGCGATCTGGCCCAGCCCGGCTAGCAAGCCTACGCGCTGCTGCCGTTCTGCGTTGCAGGCCGAATGCTGCAGCACTACGTGCGAGATCTCGTGCGCCATCGCGCCTGCCAGTTGCGCTTCCGATTCTGCCGCCTGGATCGCGCCTAGGTTCACGAAAACTTCACCGCCCGGCAGAGCGAACGCGTTAATCTCGGCCATGTTTACGACGTGAAAATGGTACGGCCACTTGTATCCCGGCGCGACCGCAACTAGCCGTTCACCTAAGTTCTGGATATATTCGGTCACCGGGCTCGACTCCGGCAAAACGGGCATTTGCCTATAGACTTGTTGCGCCACTTTCTCGCCGAGCTGGATCTGCTGCTCGGGCGCCATATTATTCTTGCAAGGAGTAAATTCCACAGCCGCACGCGCGCTGGAAGCGGCCAGGGCGAGCGCGATTAGGCATCCGCTGAGTTTTCGCATTTTGCCTCCGCCTACGTTTATTCTAAGCGCCCCCGATCCCGTAGGCTGCATTCGGCCCGGCGGAGGGGCGTTTGCGGCTCAAAAGCCGGATCTGAGCGGTATACTCATTTCCATGTTCGGCACCATGCAAGACTATCCCCTGACTTTGACCATGTTGTTCAAACACGGGGCGCGCATTCACTCTCGGAGCGAGGTGATCAGCTTTCTCGGCGACCGCTCCGTACGCGCGAAATTTCCCGACGTCGCTGCGCGCGCCGCCCAGTTGGCCTCCGCTCTCCACCGGCTGGGCATCCGCCCAGGAGATCGAGTTGGAACGCTGTGCTGGAACCACCAGCAAAATCTCGAAACTTACTTCGCAATCCCTTGCATGGGCGCGGTGAACCACACACTCAACCTGCGGCTGTTTCCCGACCAGCTCGCCTACATCATCAATCACGCCGAGGACCGGATCATCATTTTGGACGAATCGCTGATCCCGGTTCTCGAGAAAGTCCTCCCGCTGCTCAAAACCGTGGAGCAGTATATCGTAATCGGCGATAACCGCGCGCTGCCCGGAAGCTTGAATTATGAGGAACTGCTCGCGGCCGAACAGCCGGATTTCGATTGGCCGGAAATCGACGAGCGCTCAGCCGCCGCCATGTGCTACACCAGCGGCACCACCGGGCACCCCAAAGGCGTCGCTTACACGCACCGCTCGAATTTCATTCACACGCTGGCGGCTTGCCAAGCTTCGACGCTGGCGATCTCCGAACAGGATCGCTTGCTCATGATTCCGCCCATGTTTCACGCCAACGCCTGGGGCCTGCCATTCGCCGCCTGGACCTCCGGCGCCGACATGATCATGCCTGGACGATTCCTGCAGGGCGAACCGCTGTGCCGGCTGATTCAAGAAGAGCGGCCGACCGTCGCCGGCGCGGTCCCCACCGTGCTGAATGATATCCTGCGCTACGCCGAAACTCATCCCGTAGATTTCTCATCGCTGCGCATGATCATGTGCGGCGGCGCCGCAGTTCCGCGCGCGTTGATCGAAGCCTTCCAGATGCGGCACGGCGTCAAGGTAGTGCAGGGCTGGGGCATGACCGAAACCAGTCCGCTGGCCGCCTTAGCGCGTCCTCCCAAAGGCGCGCCCCCCGAACAAGAGGTCGATTACCACGCCAAAACGGGCCGCGTAGTCCCCGGCATCGAGATGCGGCTGGCCGTCGGCGAGCAGGTCCTGCCCTGGGACGGAAAATCGGTGGGCGAGATCGAGGTCCGCGGACCCTGGATCACCGGATCCTATTTCGGCGAGCAATCCGATGAGAAATTCCACGACGGCTGGCTGCGCACCGGCGACGTCGGCAGCATCGATCCGCTCGGCTACGTGCAAATTACCGACCGCGCCAAGGATGTAATCAAATCCGGTGGCGAGTGGATCTCCTCGGTGGATCTCGAGGGTCACTTAATGGCGCATCCGGAAGTGGTCGAAGCTGCCGTGATCGGAGTGCCCGACGAGCGCTGGGACGAGCGCCCGCTGGCCTGCGTAGTTCTGCGCAACGGCACCAAACTCACCGCCGACGATCTGCGAACGTTTCTCTCCAGCCGCGTCGCGAAATGGTGGCTACCCGAGCGCTGGGTATTTCTGGAAGAGATCCCGAAAACCAGCGTGGGCAAGTTCGACAAAAAGGTTCTGCGCGCCTGGTACAAAGAAGGCGCGATCGGCGCCAAGCAGACCACCGCTTAGCCCGGCTAAGATGCGCCGCCGGCCGGATGCATTTCCTGAACCGGCGCGGGCACCGGGTCTTTCGGCATCACGATCCAAGCAACGATGTAGGAAATCACGCCGAACAGCGGCAGCGGCCAGACGATCAGCACGATCCAGAGAATACGCACCAGCGTTACATCCATGCCGAAGTGGCGCGCAAAACCGGCGCAAACGCCGCCCAGTTTGGCTTCCTGCATGGGACGCGATAAGCGCGGGGAGCCATCGGTCTTCGGAACGCCGCGCCCAGTGGAACGTCCGCATTGGAAGCAGAACCGGTCCTGATCCCGCAATTCGATGCCGCATTTTGTGCAGTACATGGATTCTTCTCCAATCTGAAACAACGCGCACGCGCGCCATTTTGTTCCATCAAGGCCGGGGCGATATTTTTCCCAAAATCACCGGTTTGCGCGCGCCGGTGGCGGACGGCAGATTTCCGGCGCGGCGCTGGTGCGTCTGATAAGCGAGCAGCGCGAACAGGATGGCTTCTTTACTGTCTACATCGATCCCGAATTCCGCTGAAGCAGTAAGCCGCGGCTGGACTAACGCGCTGAGCCGTTCCATCATGTAACGATTGTGAGCGCCGCCGCCCGACACGATGACTTCGCGCGTAGCCGGATAGCGCGCGATTGCTGCAGCTATGGTGCGGACCGTCAGCTCGGTTGCGGTGGCCGCATCGATATCCGTGCTGCTGACAAAGTCAGCACCGTATTGTTCGCGGCCGCAGGATTTAGGCGGGTTGCGCTGGTAGTAAGGATCGGCCAACAATTTTCCGAGCAGCGCATGATTCACGCTGCCGGCGCGGGCACGCTCGCCGTCGCGATCGAATGGTGGAACAACGGCGTCGATCACCATGTTGCCCGGACCGGTATCGAACGCGATCACCTCTTCGGGTTTTGCGCCTGCCGGAATCACAGTGATGTTCGCGATGCCGCCGATGTTGAGCGCGATGCGCGCGATTTCGGGGTGGCGAAATAATTCGTAGTCGAGAAACGGAACCAGCGGAGCGCCTTTGCCGCCGGCTGCGATGTCGGCGGACCGGAAATCCGAAATGGTTTCGATGCCGGTGCGCGCGGCGATCACGGATGCATCTCCAATTTGGAGCGTGCTAACAATTCGCCGGCCGAGGTAGTCGACCGGTTCGCCTTCGTGGAAAACGGTTTGCCCGTGAGAACCGATCAGTTGGATGGTTTCCAGAGGAACACCGCAACCGATCAGCGCTTCCGCAAAAAGCTCGCCCAGCAGGAAATTGAGCCGCGAGAGCCCCGGAATATCGGAAACCGAGAGAATGGCGTCGCGAACCTCAGGCAGATACGGCACGGTCTTGGCGGCAACCACGCTGATGCGATCCGCGACGTCAACAACCGCGACATCGATGCCGTCGGCGGAAGTGCCGCTGATCAGGCCGGCGATTCTCATGCGGCGCGCCGGTTCACAACCGTTTCAGTTCCTGCTGCAATTCATTCAACAATTGCAGGGCTTCAATCGGGCGGAGCTCATCTACTTTGAGATTGCGTATGCGTTCGGCGATCGCTTGGTTGACCGGCTCGAAAAGCTGGATCTGCATAGGGCCGGCCGGCCGCGTCGAGAGTTCCTCGGTTACTGCGTGCTCGGAGCGCTCGTGCAGTGCCAGAATGTCGCGGGCTCGCTCAATCACCGATATGGGCAAACCGGCCAGCCGCGCGACCTCGATGCCATAGCTGCGGTCGGCGCGGCCGGGCTCGACTTTGCGGAGGAAGATCACCTGATCGCCGGCTTCCTTCACGGATACATGCAGATTGCGGATTCCCGGCAACTGATCGGCGAGTTCGGTGAGCTCGTGGTAATGGGTTGCAAACAGCGTGCGGGCGCGGATGCGCTCGTGGATGTGCTCGATGACGGCCCAGGCCAGCGCCAGCCCATCGTAAGTAGCAGTGCCGCGCCCGATTTCGTCCAGGACTACCAGGCTGCGCGAAGTCGCGGTATTCAAAATGATGGCGGTCTCGGTCATCTCCACCATAAACGTAGAACGGCCGCGCGCCAGGTTGTCCGAGGCGCCGATACGGGTGAACACGCGATCGACGATCGAAAGAGTCGCCGAGCCGGCCGGGACGAACGAGCCGATCTGGGCCAAAATCACGATCATTGCAGCCTGGCGCAGGTAGGTCGATTTGCCACCCATGTTAGGGCCCGTGATGACCAGGAGGAACTGGCCGGCCGGATGGAAGTACAGGTCGTTGGGGATGAAACGCAGCGCTTCCTGTTCGGCCAGCTTTTCGATAACGGGATGGCGGCCAGCGACGATTCGGATTTCGCCCGAGCTTGAAAAGTTCGGGCGCACATAGCGGTTCTCGGCCGCGACTTGCGCCAGAGCGCACGTAACGTCGAGTTCGGCAATAGCGCCCGCGGTCTTGCGGATGCGCGCCGCGTGTTGCGCCGCGAACAGGCGGAGTTCCTGGAAAATTTCGCGCTCCAGCGCCAGGATTTTTTCTTCCGCATCCAGGACTTTACTTTCGAGTTCTTTCAGCTCGGGCGTGGTGAAGCGCTCGGCATTCACCAGCGTCTGCTTGCGCTCATAGTCGGAAGGCGCATGCTGCAGGTTGGCTTTCGAAATCTCGATGTAGTAGCCGAATACGTTGTTAAAGCGGACTTTGAGCGACTGGATGCCGGTGCGGGCGCGCTCGCGCGCTTCGATTTGCGCGATGTACTGGCGGCTGTTGCGGCTGATATCGCGGAGTTCATCCAGTCCGGCGTGATAGCCTGCGCGGATGGTGCCGCCATCGGCCAAGTTTACAGGGGGCTCATCGGCGATGGCCGTTAAGATGCGGTCGCGCACGTCGGCGATTTCGTCCAGTTCGCAGTAGATCTGTTTCAGGCGTGCCGCGGCGAGTGACGAAGCGCGCTGCTTGACTTGCGGGATCAGCGCCAGCGAGCGGCCCAGCGCGAACAGTTCTCGCGGACCCGCGGTTCCGAGCGTCAATTTCGCGAGCAGGCGCTCCAAATCAAGGACGCTCGCCAGCAGTTTCCGGATTTCGGCGCGCGCGATGGTAGCTTTCGCGATTTCTTCCACTGCGTCCAGGCGCGCTTCCACCTCTTCAAGCTCGAGGCAAGGCCGGAGCAGGCGCTGGCGCAACAAGCGTCCGCCCATCCCGGTGCAGGTCTGATCGAGAACATAGATGAGCGTAGACTCGCGGCTCTCGCCGGCGAAGAGCGGTTCCAGCAGTTCCAGATTGCGGACGGTGACGGCATCCAGGATCATGGACTGGCCGCGGTCGTAGTAAGACGGCTGGTCGAGATGATCGAGCGCGGACTTCTGCGTTTCGCGCAGGTAGTGGAGAACGGCGCCCGCGGCCGAAATCGCAAGCGGTTTGCCGCCGAGCCCGCAGCCATCCAGGGTTAGCAATTTGAAATGCTCGCGCAGCGCGCGATCGGCGTAATCGTGGCTGAAAATCCAGTCGTCGAGAGTCGTTCGAAAGCCGGGAAGGTTTTCGGCGGATTCGGCGGCGAGCACCTCGCGAACGTTCAGGTTTTCGAGCGCGGCGGCCAACTCGGCGGCCTCCAGTTCCGTGGTGCGAAACTCGCCGGTGGAGATATCGACGTGTGCCATGCCGGCGCGGCTTCCGTTCCGGCAGACCGCGGCTAGATAGTTATTCTCGCGCGAGCGGAGCAGCGAAGATTCGGTTGCGGTGCCGGGCGTAACAACACGCGTGACTTCGCGTTTCACCAGCTTCTTGCCGGGTCCGGCTTCCTCCATTTGGTCGCAGATAGCGACGCGATAGCCTTTCTGGATCAGCCGCGACAAATAACTTTCGGCGGAATGATAAGGGACGCCGCACATGGGGATGGGCTGGCCCTTTTCCTTGTTGCGCGAGGTCAGCGTGATTTCAAGCTCACGCGCGGCCGTGATGGCATCTTCATAAAAGAGCTCGTAAAAATCGCCCAACCGGAACATGAGCAGCGCGTGGGGAACCTGCTGTTTGATGGCGTGATATTGCCGCATCAGCGGCGTGGATGGCCCGGCGGGATGAGAGGCGTCGGCAGAGGTCAACGGGGAGGGCGCGGCGGCCGAGGACAGGGCTTCGGCGTGCCCGTCCCCGGCCTCGGAATCAAGCATAGATGCCGCGGGTCTTGAGCGCGAACGCGACGCGATCGATAGCGAGCATGTAGGCAGCCAGGCGATTGCGGGTATTGTGTTTTTCGGCGTATTCGACCACGTCGTTAAAGCTGTTCACCATGATTTCGTCCAGGCGTCCGTTGACGAGCTGCTCGTTCCAGAAGAAGCCTTGCCGATCTTGGACCCATTCGAAATAGGAGACAGTGACTCCGCCTGCGTTGGCGAGAATATCCGGAATCACGAAGATATTCTTTTCGGCCAGAATCGCATCGGCCTCCGTGGTTGTCGGCCCATTCGCGCCCTCGCAAATGATGCGGGCCTTGATGCGCGGCGCGTTGGCGGAGGTTATGACGTTTTCGTGCGCAGCCGGCACGAGCACCTCGCAGTCCATCAGCATGGCCTCATCCTTGTCCACGTCCTCTCCGCCCGAGAAGCCCACGATCGAGCCGGTTTCTTTGCGGTGCGCGAGGAGCGCGTCGATATCGAGGCCATCCGGGTTGTAAACCGCGCCATCGTACTCGATGATGCAAATGATTTTGAACCCGGAGCGCGCCATGAGCCTAGCCGCGTTGCTGCCGACATTGCCGAAGCCCTGGATGATGACGCGCGCGCTGGATGGTTCGATCTGGAATCGCCGGAGCGCCTGCAGTGTCACCACCATGCAGCCGCGGCCTGTCGCTTCGGTGCGCCCGCGCGAACCGCCCAAAGCGAGCGGCTTGCCGGTGACCACCGCGGTCATATTCTGGCGCTTGTGCATCGAGTACGTGTCCATGATCCAGGCCATGGTTTGCGGATTCGTGTTCACGTCGGGCGCGGGGACGTCGCGTTCAGGGCCGATGATGTCGATGATCTCGGAGGTGTAACGGCGGGTGATACGCTCGAGTTCGCCGTCGGAGAGGACGTTGGGGTCGCAGATGACGCCGCCCTTGCCACCGCCAAACGGGATGTTAACGACGGCGCACTTCCAGGTCATCCAAGCGGCCAGCGCTTTGACTTCGTCCAGCGTGACATCGGGAGCGAAACGGATTCCGCCTTTGGAGGGTCCGCGCACAACCGAGTGCTGGACGCGATAACCGGTGAAAACCTCCAGCCGGCCATCGTCGAGCTGCACGGGAATATTCACGGTAAGTTCGAGAGCCGGGGTGCGGAGGACCTTGCGGAGTCCCTCGTCGAGACCGAGCCGTTCGGCGGCCTCATCGAACCGGGCGGCGGCGGCGAGCCACGGGTTGATCTCGTTGTCGACGGACTGAGGGGCTTGCAGAATCATTAGGTCTGCCTCCGCCTACATTGTAACTGCGTCGTGCGGAGTGCTGTAGCGGCCGTGCGGGGTGGTAAGCGAAGGAGTAGGAGCGGCGATGTGTGAGCAGCCGGAGTGTGTGGTGGGGAGTTTTTGGAAAAAAGGGCGAAGAGCGGGCGAATGTGCCGAAATATCGGCACTGATTTGACGCATCACGCGATTTTTCCCGGAGCGTTAGGATTTTTTTAATCCAATTTTACCGATTGCGGAGGTCGAAGCGATTTGCCGCCGTCGCAGAAGGCGGGATCAAAGCTGGTGCTGGTGCGCAATGGTTGCTCCGGATGCCCAGCGTAGCATGCGAGTGACTGCGCGGAATCCGGTCGAAATCTGGACCTGATTGAAAACATGGGCGATTGAGTTGGTCGTGCCGTGCTACTGCTCTCTTCCCTCGTAACACCGCAGGAATAGTATCGGCGTACTTAAGCATGCCGCCCCTCGAAATGGATCGTTTCGGGCATGGCTACACGCTTGAGCGCCTGTGATACTCGGGCTGCGTGAATGTGTCAAACGGACTTCTGCGGACTTCTATGAGAACTCTTGGATTGGCGCTGGTATTTGCGGCCCTGCTGCCGGGCTCGACTATTTATACGGTGGTGGATCTGGGCGGTCTGGGCGGGTCGAATTCTAATGGTTTTCAGATCAACGACGCGGGGGCGGTAGTGGGATGGGCGGATACTATTACAGGCGCGCAGCAAGCATTCCTTTCTTCTTCCGGCGCCCCGGCCCAGGCGCTGCCATCGAGCGGAGCCTCGGATTCTTATGCTTATGGGATCAATGATGCGGATGTCATTGTTGGAACTGCGTACGTGAACGGCGAAGTACACGGAGTGATTTGGGCAGGAGCCGCGAGCAAGGATCTGGGAGCGGGCATCTTCGCCACCGCGATCAACGCCTCGGGTGTGATCGCCGGCAGTAATGGACATGCGTTCCGGCTGGTGAACGGGACTTATCAAGATTTGGGGGTGCTGGCCGGCGGGGACTGGAGCGCCGCCTATAGTTTGAATGACGCCGGCACTGCGGCCGGGTGCGGCGATTTGGCGTCCGGGCTGATGCGCGCGGTGGTCTGGAATGCGGACGGCAGCAGCATGCAACTGGGGACGCTGGGCGGCGCGAACAGCTACGCGGCCGCAATCAACAACAACGGCACTGTTGTGGGCCACTCAGGCACGGCCAGCGGATACGAGCACGCGTTTGTCGAGGCGAACGGCGCGATGCACGATCTGGGGACCCTCAACGGCGGATCGAGCTATGCGTACGGCATAAACGATAGCGGAAGCATCGTAGGCTATAGCTGGTCAGATATCGAGGACAATCCGCGGGCGTTCCTCTATTCGGACGGCGGGATGCAGGACCTGAACGCGCTAATCGGTGGCGCAGCAGGGTGGCAACTGCTGGAGGCGTATGGGATTAACGCTTCGGGCGAAATCGCCGGCGTGGGATTGCACAACGGCAAGTCCACGGCCTTTCTGCTGGAGCCGGACCCAGTACCGGAGCCGCGTGGGCTAAGTGTAATTCTGTTTACTTTGGGGCTGTTTGCCGTGTTCTTACGGCAACTTAGAATGCGCTATCGTAGTTAGCAGGAGCTAAGTAAACATGACGAGCCGAAGTGTGCGCGTTGCGGCGCTGACTGCCGCGCTGATGGGTTTTGGCGCAACCGGATTTGCACAGACAAAGACGCCACCAACATTCACCAAGGATGTGGCGCCGATCCTTTACAAGAATTGCGTAAGCTGCCACCGCGAGGGCGATATCGCGCCGATGTCGCTGCTGACGTATGAGCAGGCGAGGCCGTGGGCCAAGTCGATTCGCGAGCGCGTAGCGCGCGGTCAAATGCCGCCGTGGCATGCCGAAGCGCCGCGTGGGACGTTCCTCAACGACCGGCGTTTGACCGAGAACGAAAAAGCGACGTTGATCGCGTGGGCGGACGGCGGAGCGCCGCAGGGCAATCCCAAGGATCTGCCGACGGCTCCGAAATTGACCGAAGGGTGGGAGATCGGCAAGCCGGATGTCGTGCTGCCCATGACTAAGCCGTATGCAGTCCCTGCCAATGGCACGATTGCGTATCAATATTTCACCATCCCTACGAATTTCAACGAAGACAAGTGGGTGCAGGCGATCGAAGTGAAGCCGGGCGTGCGCAGCGTGGTCCATCATATTCTCGTGTTCTCGAAGCCGCCGCAAAACAGCCCGGATGCGAACATGACGGACGCGTTTATGCAGGTGGTTCCGAAGATGCCGAAGTTTAAGCGTGCAGACGGAACCGAAACTCAATCCACGTTTGCGGGCGCGCCGGGCACCTTGATCGCGACCACGGCTCCGGGCACGAACGCGATGGTCTACTCACCGGGCGATGCGATGAAGATTGCGGCCGGCTCGACGCTGATTCTGCAGGTTCACTACACCGCCAACGGCAAGGGCGAAACGGATCAATCCAGCGTTGGGATGATCTTTGCCAAGCAGCCTCCCCAGAGGGAGATTCACAACAGCGCGATTATGAACCCGATGATGAAGATCGGGGCGGGCGTATCGGACCAGGCCATCGACACGGCGGTGGAGTTCACTCAGGATGCCCACATCACAGCTTTGTTTCCGCACACGCATCTGCGGGGCAAGGGCTGGGAGTATCGCCTGATTTATCCGGACGGGCGCTCCGAGGTGGTTCTGTCGGTGCCGAAGTACGATTTCAACTGGCAGACTTACTACATTTACTCGCAGCCTCTGGCGGTGCCGAAAGGCTCGCGGCTGGAAGCAACGGCGCATTACGACAATTCGGTCAACAATCCGTCGAACCCTGATCCGAAGATCGACGTGCGCTGGGGCGAGCAGACCTGGCAAGAGATGCAGTACACCGGCATCACGTATTACGTGGATCAGCCCGGGAAACCGGCCCCGGCCGCGACGACCGCGCAGAAATAGCCGATCTTCGTAGGGTGTTTAGGTGCGTGGCGCCAGATTGGCCGGCGGGAGTTGCCGGCACGGCACGCACGGGTGTTTGCGCCACGCTTCAGCTCACTGCCGACTCAATAGCAGTTGGCAGAGTGTAGTCTTTAAACTGTTCACGCAAAGCGCGTTTGTTGAACTTGCCGACGCTGGTCTTGGGCACAGCTTCGATAAAGACGACATCGTCCGGCAGCCACCACTTCGTAACGCGGGTGCTCAGAAAATCCAGGATCTCCTGCTTGGTGATGTTGTTCCGGTATTCCGGCAGGGGCGTAATGCAAGCCAGCGGGCGCTCCTGCCATTTGGGGTGGAACACGGCAATGACGGCCGCCTCAGCCACCTTAGGGTGCGCCATGATCGCGTTTTCCAGGTCAACGCTCGAGATCCACTCGCCGCCGCTTTTCACCAGGTCCTTGGTGCGATCCATGATCTGCAGATAACCGTCCGGATCGATGGTAGCGACATCGCCGGTGCGGAACCAGCCATCAGCGAAAGCCTGGTCGTTGCGATTGTCGTTGTAATACCCGCTGGTGATCCACGGGCCGCGGACTTGCAGTTCGCCCATGGTGGTTCCGTCCCAGGGCAATTCGCGGCCATCGGCGTCGACGATGCGAATTTCGACTCCGGCCGCCGGCAGCCCGTGACGCGCGAGGAGATCGAAACGTTCTTTGTCGGGAAGCGACTCTAGGTCCTTCTTGACCGCCATGAAGGTGGCGATTGGCGTCGTCTCGGTCATTCCCCAAGCCGGGCGAACCGCGACGCCGTACTTCTTGTCGTACAGTTCGATGAACTGGCGCGGCATTGCCGACCCGGCAACTACGACGCAGCGCAGCGAAGAGAGATCGTGCGGGTGGTTTTCGAGATAAGAATAGAGCGTCATCCAGATGGTGGGGACACCGGCGGTTAAGGTCACGCGCTCGTTTTGAATGAGCGCGGCGATGTCTTCCGGCTGAAGCTGCCGGCCCGTTAAAACGATCTTCGATCCGGTCATCACCGCGGTGTAAGGGATACCCCAGCCGTTGGCGTGGAACATGGGGACGATCTGGAGCACGGTGTCGCGCTCGGCGATGCCGAAGACATCGGCCATTGCCAGCGAGAACGTGTGCAGCACCATAGCGCGGTGCGTGTACAGCACGGCTTTGGGATTGCCGGTGGTTCCGGAGGTATAGCAGGTGGCGCACGCCGTGGTTTCTTCCAAATTGGGCCAGTCGTAGGGTGTGGCGCGGGCAGCCTCTATTTGTTGCTCGTAATCGGAGGCGGGCGAGAGCGTAGTGGGCCGCGCCTCATCCGGCAGGATCACGAAGTGTTTGACGGAGGAGATCTGGTCGCGAATAGGCTCCAGCAAATAGGCCAGCGACGCGTCGACGAAGATGACTTTGTCTTCGGCGTGCTGGATGATGTAGGTCAACTGGTCGGCGGGAAGGCGCAAATTGAGCGTGTGGAGAACCGCGCCGAAGCACGGCACGGCGAAATAAAGCTCGAGATGGCGGAAGCTGTTCCAGCACAGCGAGCCGACGCGGTCGCCGGGTTTGACGCCCAACTGTTCAAGCAGGTGCGCGACTTTGTGGACGCGGGCGCTAAAGTCGGAATAGGCATAGCGATGCATGCCGTCCGGCATCTTGCTCGCAATTTCTTTTTTGGGGAACAGTTTGGCCGAACGCTCCAGGATGTGGGTGAGCGTCAGCGGGTAATCCATCATGAGGCCTTGCATAGGTGTCTCGCAGTATTACTTTATGTCCGCAAGGGTGCCATTATCAACCTCGTGCACGGGCAGCTTGCAGCCGAGATCAGTCCACACGGCCATCTCGACATCCCGCGCGCGCCAGTGCTCCCCGGTGTGTATGGACAGCGCCAAGGCTTGAGCGGCACAATTCAGACCATTCAAGATACGCCGCAAAGGATTGCCTGGTTTGCGAGATGACGGTTTTCGCTGTATTCCATGTGAACTGAATATTGCCTGGGAATCTGCGCGCCCACCAGCTTCCGATCTTCCGGTCGATCATAGGGAACATTTCCGGGTTATAGAACGCCAGGAATGTAAGTGGGGTTGCGAATCCCGAAGTATGACCGCAGGACGCGATCAGGTTTCGGAAGGAATCCCAGCTAGTCGTCGTGGCCAAGATCTTTATAGCGTCCACGAACTGTAGCCAACGCTGCGGAGTATTGATCCACAGGAATAGATCCCGGGCGATACGGTCTCTTGCTTTGTAGTTGCCGAAATTCTTCCAATACACCACCTCGGCAGCCCGTTCGAGGCGGCCACCCGGAGTCAACTCCGCTCTGAAACCGTTTTCGAATTGCTCTATGCTGTTCGCCGCGATTGTGCGGTCGAAAAAGCCGGGATATTTGTTGGCGTCCTTGAATTTTTGCAGGTCGGCTGTCCAGTTGTAGGCGGCACGCGCACTTTCCCACTGCTGAGCGATTGAAGGGTCAAAGATGCCCCCTAAGCTCGTTCTGACAAAGTCCCGGATCAGGTGTACCGCCTGCTCTGCTTTACTCACGGGCAGCCGGCCAAAATTCAGTGTCGTATCTTGCCTCAACGGCGAACGGCGTCAATATTTCCGCGGCTTCAGTTAACTGCTTGAAATCGGGATCGACCTCGCCGCAGTGCGACAGCAACTTGTAGAGGGTATGCGTATGCGGGATGTCGCGGTCGCGATCCGCGAGATACGCCTTCAAATACTTCTCCGCTGCTTGCTGGGCATGAAAGCAGGCCGCATCCAGCGAACCAGCATCCGATGAGGCCCGCATCGCGACCAACTCGCTTCCGGCTTTTCTCAACAACCCGCGGACAAGGTCAGCCTTGTTCCTCATAGAGTGTGGCACGCTCGCGAAGGGCAGCGGTGACGAAGGCTTGCGGGACTTGTGACCAGTCTCGAACCTCCTCCGGGGTGAAAACCAACACGTCGACCTCGATCGGCAGGTCGCTTAGAGCGCGATAGTAGGCGGCGGCTCGAGCCGAGCGAGGAAGCTCGGATTGCTCGACGATCAGAAGGTCGTAATCACTGTGCTCTGTAGCAGCATGCCGGGCGCGGCTCCCAAAGAGCACGATGCGCTGAGGGTGCCCGGCCTTGTGCAAGCGCTGAACGATTTGTTCCGGGGAGACGTTTGTCGAGATTGCCATGTGAATCGACGGGTACGAGCCTAGCGCCGCAGGCTCTGACCAGATTATCTCAGCTTGGTGTCCCGGCGCGTGCGCGGGCCTGGGGCGGTTCCGCAACGGCTTCCGATGAACGCCGAGTATGAGGCGAGACTAAAACGTAAACCGGGCGCCCACTTGGAATGCGCGCGGTGCGGCGGAGCCGAATGTTTGCAGAGCGCGCTGGGCCGGGTGGCCGAACGCGCGCATCTTGTGGCGGGTTCGCTGCGACTTTGTCCAGCGTTACTCCACCGCAGTTCGGGGCAGGCTTCAGGAGATCAAGCAGCGGGAGGAACAGCAAGCTTGGCCAGGCGAGTGCGTAAGGTCGGATTCAAAACGATCCAGGGACGAGCTGGTTGCTAAGAAGTACTAGTAGTTAGTGGGACTCAGTAGTATTAAATTCCCGCTACTACATTGACCCGAAGCGGGAAATATGGGACAGTACTCTTGCTAGCTGGAGCGGTGAAACGCTTCGGCATCAAAGAGGGAAAGGGACTGAAACAAATATGTTGAAGACTACTGGAATGTTTTTGATGCTCGTCGGCGTTTCATCGTTGGCGTTTGCTGTTCCCGCCGCTCCTGAGATCGGGGGCGGTTCGGCGGCCAGCGCGATAGCATTAATCGGCGGCGCTATTCTTGTACTCCGCAGCCGTAAGTAACGGAAGCCGAAGCATGCTCCTTGAGCGCGAGGCGGGCGCGTCCGAACTTGACGCGTTTCTCTCGCTCCGGAGGAGAGCTTAGTAGTTCCCAGCGCGAACGGACGCACAGTACGCGGCCGTTCGCGTTTTCATTTTAGTGGCCCTGAGCCGCTCTCGTTGCTCTGCTGTTTGCCGCCGCGGCAGCACGCGCGCGACGATCAGAACGTAAACCGCGCGCCCACTTGGAACGCTCGCGGTCCGGCGGAGCCAAACGTTTGCAGAGCGCGCTGGGTCGGCTGGCCGAACGCGTACGTCTGCGTTGCGGGGTTTGCAGCCGCTTTGTCGAGCGTCACTCCATATCCGCGGAGATTGGCGATGTTGAACGCGTTGAATACTTCGCCTAAGATCGAGAGCCGGTAACGCTCCTTGTAGACGAAGTTCTTGGTAAGGCGGAAGTCCTGATTGTAGGTCGGATCGCCGAGCTGGTAATGAGACGGCAACACGTAGGCCGGGATGATGGCGCCATTGGGAGCCTTGGTTCCGGCGTACTTGGCGTTGAAATCCGCCACGGCCTTAGTCAGGTCGGACTTGCTGCATCCCAACGCCAGGCAACCATATTGAAGCTCCGGCAGCGGGGTGCTGCTGGCGACACCGGTTCCGCTCAGGTCGACACCGTTCGTGGTGGCGGTGAAAGGAGAGCGGCTGATCATCTGCATATTTAAGCTCAGCACGAATCCCCAGGGGAGATTCGCGGTGCCGGCCAGGTTCAAATTGTGGCGCGGCAGATTGGGGCCATAGGACGCCAGGTAATTGTTGGCCTCGACGACGGTGTAATCCGAGTCGAGATTCTGGAGCGCGTAGGAAAGCTGGAACTGGTAGCGGCGCGAGAAGCGCTTCTGCAATTTCACCAGCAGCGCTTCATAGACGGAACGGCCCTCAGGGGTCCACTCATTGATCGGGCCCTGGACGCATTCCTGGCCGGGGATATAGCGCTGGGCGGCGGTGCAGACGGGAATGATCGGGTGAGTCACGCCATTCACGAACCAGTTGGTGTGGTTGATATCGAGGTCGGTGGTCAGGTTGAAATGAGCGCCCTGGCGGCGCGCCCAGTCCGCGCTCAGAACCATATCGTGACCCAAATCGCGCTGGATGCCGAGCGAAGTCTGATAGCTGCGGCCGAGCGTGTAGTTGGGCGGGAACAGCTCGATGGCCTGCTTGGCGACATCCAGGCCGGTGACGCCGATGGGACCGCTGGTCGGCACCGATGAGGGAGCGAATTTCTGGGTGAGCGCGCCGATCTGCTGATTGTAGATATTGAGCATTTGGCCGAGCGTCAGGCCCGTGACGGTGCCGACGGGAAGCGGCGCACCCACGGGAAGCGCCGGCAAGCCGGGATAAATGTTGGTGAGCGCAGTGGAGTCTAGCGTAATGCGGCTGTTGCCGAGCGGTCCGAAAACGGATTCGCCGCGCCACTTCTCGAAGATGTAGTTCGTTTCCCAATAGAGGCCGCCGCCACCGCGGATTACCGTTTTTCCGCTCTTGCCCGGGCTCCAGGCAAAACCGAGCACCGGCTGCCATTCGTCCTTGATCGGGCGGGTGGGATGCATGCTGTTGGGCCCGTAGGTCACGGTATACAGCGGCCGCAGGAACTCCGGCGGCGTGAGGTCGCTATTGAAAAGGCCCGTTTCGTATTCCCACGCCAAGCCGTAGTCCAGAGTCAGATTGGGTTTGATCTTCCAGGTATCGCTGAAATAAATACGCGGGCGGAAGTTGGTGTTCTCCTGGTCGTGGTTGTAGGGACCCGGGAAAAACGGACTGCCGATTCCGATCCCGGTGAAGATACCTGCGGGAAGGTTCAGCACCAGCATGTTCAGGAAGTCGGCATTCGTACGCACTGGAGTCGAGGGCGCGATGAGGGCGGTGCAGAAGGGATCGCAGAAGTCCCAGTTGGTCGGACCGTTGAAGCGCTCCAGGTCGGTACCGAAACGAAGCCGGTGCGTGCCGAGCTGCCAGCTCAAGTTGTCGACGATCTCGTAGCGGCGCGTGTGACGGCTCTGCGGGGCGTTGAAATAGTTGCCTGCATTGAATGTGGTGCCGACGACAGTCAGGATTGCCGGCAATCCCTGGCCGATGCAGGGCGAAACGCATTGCGAGGGCGTCGCAGTGGTGTTGTAGTTGCGCCAGTACTGATACTGCGCGCGAAAATCATTCACGATGGTCGGCGTCAATGTGCTGGTCAGGCCCAGAACGCTCTGCTCGGCCCAGTTGACGTTGTTGACCCAGGCGGACGGCTGCACGGCATTCGATCCCGGGAGGCCGAAGGTGTGGTTCCCGTCATGGGAGAACCGGAAGAACAGGCTGTGCTTGTCGGAGATGTGGTAGTCCAACCTTGTGCTGTTGGTGGACAAGACATAGGGGCTGGAGTACACGTTATCTAGCGGCGCGAAGGCCGGCAAATCGTGCTGGACGGTGATGGCCTGAACCTGGTTCTGATACTCGTAGTTAAAAAAGAAAAAAAGCTTGTCCTTGACAATGGGGCCTGAGACGAGGAAGCCCGGGTTGCGGCGGGCGAAGAACGGGTTCGGATTGGCAGGCTGGCGCGCCAAGCCGGGATAGGCGGCCATGTTGTGATCGCGATAGAAGAAGTATCCGCCGCCATGAAAGTCGTTGCTGCCGGAGCGGGTGACTACGTTCACCGATCCCGAGCTGGTGATGCCGGTGGCGATGTCGTAATTGACCGACTGGAGCTGGAACTCCTGGACGATTTCCTGGGAAAAATTCATTTGCGTGCCGCCCTGAATGGCGTCCCAAGTGGAGGTGCCATCCATGGCGATCAGGGTGCGTCCGGAGATACCGCCTCCGATGCTGATGGTGAACGTTGCGCCGTTGTATTGCGAGGGCGAGCCTGGGACCATCACGACGCCGGGCTCAAGGGTAGCCAATTGCAGGAATCCGCGGCCGTTGATAGGCAGTTCCTGAATGGAGGAGCGTCCGATATTGCCGGCTACAGTGTGGCTTTCGTAGTTAATCTGGGCGGCGGCAGCCTCGACGTTGACCACTTCCTTGGATTCGCCAATCTGCATGGACATGTCGACCGTGGTGGTATTGCCTGCGGTGACTGTAGCTTCGCGAACGGTGGTCCGAAAGCCAGTAATCTCGGCGCGAACCTCGTACACGCCGGGATCCAACGCGGGAGCACTGAAAATTCCCGAAGCATTGGCCGTGGCGCTGCGCGAGGCGCCGGTGGCTTTATTGGTGATGGTAACGGCGGCGTTGGCGATCACGGCGCCGGAAGCGTCCGACACGGTTCCGGTAATGATGCCGGTAGGACTCTGGCCGTACAGGGCCGCGGCTAGTGCCGACACCAATAGAAGGGCAGTCAGAGTTCTTGACATATGGAACGTGCTCCTCGAAGCAAATTAGTAAAGAACGCGGCCACGCCATCCGTATCGCGAACGCGCCTTCCGATATGAAGTGATTCTATGGCAACGAACGGCCGGTGGTGCTATGTTTCCGGTAAACAGGCGGTATACGCGGTGAGTCACAGTCTGTAAATTTCTGATTTTTGTAGACTTATATATTGGGGCGGTTTTGGCGTCAGAACCGGGACGGACAGGCGGAGAAGGCCGGTGCATCCACCAGCCTCGGGTGGTATACTGCGTCGTTAACGAGTAACGGGGGTGCGCCATGACGGCGGTGGACGAGGCAACGAAGGCCCAAATTGACCGCATACTGAACAGCGAAGTACTCAAGTCGTCGGCCGCTTTAAAGCGGTTGCTTAGCTTCCTGGCTGACAAGGCGCTGTTAGGAGAAGCCGACACTCTGAAGGAGTACAGCATTGGGATCGATGCCTTCGGAAAACCGGCCAGCTACGATCCGAGGCAGGATTCCACGGTTCGCATCCAGGCGGCCAGGCTGCGCCATAAGCTCGCGGAATACTATCAGAGCGAAGGCAAAGAAGACCCGATTGTTGTGGATCTGCCCAAGGGGCACTATAAGCTGAACTGGTCCGCGCGCGAGCCGCGAACCGAGGCGCTGGTGTTGGATGCGAGAACAGCTCGCTCGGCGTGCGCGGCCGGGCCGGGTTGGCGTTGGATTCTCGTAGGGGCTTCAGCCGCACTGATCGCGGCCGTTTCCTGGGGCGTGTACTCGACGGTCGAGTTACGGGAGGAGCGAGCGTCGCACGCGCTGTTCCGCTCGCAGTGGACGCGGGAAATCGCGGCTCTATGGCAGCCATTCATGGAAAGCGAGCGCCCGGTGCTGATATCGATCGGGACGCCGCTATTCGTAGAGTTGCCGGGGATCGGTTATTTCCGGGATCCGGCAGTCAACACACCCGACGCGATTGAGCAGTCCAAGACGGTCGCGGAGCTCCAGCGTGCGCTGCAAGTAGCGCACGTGCAACCGATGGCTGAGTACGCCAGCCTGGGAGGGGCGCACGCAGCGTTCACGCTGGGCCGATTGCTGGGAAGCCGGAAAGCGAACACCTCCACCATAAGCGGAAACGAGCTCTCCTGGCGTCAGATGTCGGAAAACAACGTGATTCTTATCGGACGGCCACGATTTTTTCGGCTCAACATGAGCGGGCTGCCGGTGAAGCCGGAGCTCGACATCGACGAAGAGCGGGGCGTGAGGAATCTGAATCCGCGATCCGGCGAGCCGGCGCTGTTCGTGAACGAAACTTCGGGAACGACCGGGATTACTTATGCGGTGGTAAGTCTCACGCCGGGGCCGGAAGGAAATACGAACGTGATGGACTTTTTCGCGCGCAATGGCGCGGGCATGACGGGAGCGCTAGCGTGGTTCACCAATCCCGATTCGGCGCGGAGCCTGGTGGCGAAGCTCGGAGCAACATCCGGCCGGATCCCGCGATATTACCAGGTTCTACTCAAGATCCGTTTTCAGGATCGGGTGCCGCTCGAGACATCGTACGTGCTGCATCGCGAGCTGCATCCCATCGTTCGCTGAGGAGATCCAGCGCTAATCATTTGGCGGCTGAGAATCCGGTCACAGTCACTTCGGTGTTATGCGCGAAGCGCAGTCCGTAAACGCCATCGGTGGATTTTAGTTTTCCGGGCGCGACCAGGGCGGACTTGTCGTATCCGGCCACGACCGTTCCATTGATCGCGCACTCCACGCGCCCGCCCTTTACCGACAGCGCGATTTCCTGCGTCACTGCCGATCCGGCAGCGGCGGCTTTATGGACCGCTGGGTTTTGGTCGCCTCGCATTCCGTTCATCTGGAACGGAGCCGGGCCGAAGCCGCGCACGATGAACGAACCGTTGCCGTAGGTCGCGCAGTACAGATAGCTCTGTTGCGGGGTTCCCATGTCGTTGCCCGCGATGAAAATCCCGTAGGGGTGCGGGTGGCTGTTGAGGTTCATGTACTTGGGTTCGGTGAACGTCGCTTTGACGGTATAGTCACCGCTGGCCTTGTTGGCGGGACTCCAATAAGCTGCCGCCGGGCCGGTCGTCACATGAAAGGCATCGCCTTCCTTGGCGAACTTGGCATCGTTCAAGCTGTGGCCCGTACGCTCTTCGCTGGGGTCGACTTTCCCGGTCCATTGGGGAACCGTAATGCCGCCCGAAACAGAACGAGACGCGTCGCCTTGGGCCCAGGCGGTCGCGAGGGCGCAGAGCGAAAAAACAAGTGCAGTGGTCAATGAAAGCAAACGGCGCATGGAAGCTCCTCGATGCCATTCTATTCCGGCGCGGGGCGAAAAGGGGTGGTGGTCAGGGTGTGGCTCGGGGCGCGAGCTACCGCAGGTTGAACTTTTTCATTTTGTAGCGGAGCGTGTCGCGCGTGATGCTGAGCAGGCGGGCGGCTTGGGTCTGGTTGCCGCCGGTCTTTTCGAGTGCCTGGACTAATAAGCGCCGCTCTTGCTCGACCAGAGACATCTGTTCGCCGGTGAAAGGAGCCGGAGCGGATCCAGTGACGTTAACGAATGACGAGCCGGTGCCGCGAACCGCGATGGGAAGACTCTGCGGGCGTATGTGCGAGGTGTCTTCCAGGATCATGGCGCGCTCGATGGCGTTGCGCAGCTCGCGCACGTTTCCCGGCCAGTCGTGCGCCAGCAGCAGACTTTCGGCCTCGGGCGAAACACCCTCGACTTGGCGCTTGAACTTATCGTTGTAATGTTGGACGAAGAAGCGCGCCAGGGGTAGGATATCCTGCGGGCGCTCGCGCAACGGCGGAACGATGAGTTGAATGACGTTCAGGCGGTAATAGAGGTCCTGGCGGAAGGCGCCTTCCTTTACCGCTTCGCGCAAATTTTTATTGGTGGCGGCGATAATGCGCAGATCGACGTGGATATCCAGCAGGCCGCCGAGGCGCCGGAAGCATTGTTCTTCGAGAACGCGCAGCAGCTTGGCTTGCAGGGATAGCGGGATCTCGCCGATTTCGTCCAGGAACAGCGTGCCTTTATCCGCCAGTTCGAATAAGCCGCGCTTCTGCGCGCGCGCGTCGGTGAAGGCGCCTTTTTCGTAGCCGAAGAGTTCGCTTTCGAGCAGCGTATCAGGAATCGCGGCGCAATTGATGGCTAAGAACGGTTCAGCCTGGCGCAGGCTTTGGTAATGGAGCGTTTTGGCGATAAGATCTTTGCCGGTTCCGTTCTCGCCTTCGATCAAGATCGAGCTGGCTTCACTAACGGCCACGCGGCGCACGAATGCCAGCACCTCGCGCATGGCCTGCGATTCAGCAATGATCTGGCGGCGGGCCGGCTGGGCTTCCTCGGTAATATCCTTTACCGTGGCGACGACGCCTTCCAGCGCGCCGGTCTCGCCGAAGATCTGCACGGTACGGATCACCACCATGCGCTCCAAGCCGTTTTCGGTCCGCAGATTGACAGTACCCGACGGAAGAGTCGCCGCCTCACCCAAGGCTTGGATCATTCCGCAAGTGGGTTCGCAGGTGACGCAATGGAAGACGTCTTGGCAGTGGTTTCCGATCATCTGGTCGGCGGACATCCCGAACAGCCGCTCGGCGGCCTGGTTTACGCCGACAATCCGGAGGCTCCTGTCATAAAGGAACAACGCATCCGAGAGCTGGTCGAAGATGGCTTCCAAAACTTCTGGGCGCTGCCACTTGGTGGCAAGGTGCGAGACGAAACTTCTTGGGAGCGTTTCCGTTGAGTTTTCCAACATAACACCCTTTGGGATTGTAGGAGAGCACGTTAATGACCGCGATTGCGCGCTCACGTTGGGGGTTCTAGCGCTAGAGGGTGGTGCGCTAGAGCCTCTAGCGGCCAGCACCGGATGGCTAAGCCATTAGGAATCCAAAACTTTTACGATTTCGAAACCAACGGTTCCTGGATTGCACTACCGTGAATCAGAACGCGGGATTGCCATGAAAACGATTCAAATGGCCCTAAGGAATGCTGAGTACGCCGAGGCTTTGCGCAATCTCCTGCTACGCGACGGAACGCACCGCGTATATTTAGTCGAACAGCCGGATTTGAGACTCGACGGCGTCATCGTGGTCGATGGCAATCGGGCCGAGAGCCTGTCATTGCTGGACGGCGAGCCGGAGAGATTCGTGGTGATCACGCGGAAAGGCTCCGAGCATCTGGCGCGCATCTGGGATGCCGGAGTGCGGCACGTAGTATTCGAGGGAGACTCTCCCAGCACCGCGCACCTGGCGATCATCGCCGCGGAACTACGATTGCCAAGAAGCAACGGGAGAGGCCGAGCAGTGGGCTACGGACCGCAACTGGAAGGGCATCGCAATTCGCGGCACGTCGAGCTATCCGTGGTCGACGCACCTCCGCGTTCGGCGCACTGCCGTTTCTGCAGGCCTCCCACGCCATTCTGAAAGGACAATCGCGATGCTGACTTTTTCCGTTCTTTGGGTGATGCTCGCCGCGGCGTGTACAGTAGCCGCTATGGTGAGGCGATCCACCGAGCATATAGCCGCCAGCGCTGAAGTGCAACCCAATGGGTCCGGAGATGCTTTGGCGATCGCCGGAATCGTGTCGAGCCTGCTGCTTCTGGCTGGCTTTCTCTATGTAGGCAGTTCCCTCATTTCAGTTCTTTAAGCCAGGCAAAGCTTCAAAGCGCACCACCTCCAACACTGGAGGTGTCGTTCCATCCCGGCCAGCTCATCTTCTGCGCGATATTCCGTCAGGCGACTGGGCCAAGTTCCACGAAAAACAAGCCTATTGGGTGTTTTGCCCCATGGACCGAACGCATTCGAAAGGCTCTTGGTTGGTATCTTGATTGCGGTTTCCATGGCGGATGCTCAAACGGACACCGATTGCTTACTTAGCAAGCAATATCATCAGCCTTATTGGTGTAGTCCTGGTGACGACCTCCGGGATTTTGTGGCTACTTACCCTGCCGGCGTTCTGGCGCGGCGAAGCGGGCACGCCCTACATTGGCATTTTGCTTTTTTTGCTCTTACCCGGCGTGTTCCTGCTGGGGTTATTGCTGATTCCGGCCGGGATCGCGCTGCATACGTGGAAGAGACGTAAAGGCGGCGACCGCGGGCCATACGTGCCGCGCGGCTACGAACTGCGGCGCCTGGCGATTTTCGTGGGGCTGACGACCGCAGTCAATCTGGTGATGGGCAGCCAGTTCAGCTATCGCGCGGTGACTTACATGGACACGGACAAGTTTTGCGGCCAGGCCTGCCACAAGGTGATGGACCCGGAGTACACGGCGTACTCGAATTCGCCGCATGCGCGCGTGGCCTGTACGGAGTGCCATATCGGCCCGGGCGCGTCGTTTTTCGTAAAGTCGAAGCTCTCGGGGGCGGGGCAGGTTTTAGCGGTTCTGTTCAACACTTATCCACGGCCGATTCCTTCGCCGGTGGAAGCGCTCCGCCCGGCGCGCGAGACATGCGAACAGTGCCATTGGCCGCAGAAATTCGACGGCAACAAGTTCTTCGTCGATACCGAATACGCGGGCGACGAGCAAAACACCGCTACCACTACGGTGGCGCTCATGAAAATCGGCGGCCGAAATTTTAGCGGAACGGTCGGCATACATGGCGCGCACGTAGACGCGAAGGCGCGCATGGATTATGTGGCGACGGATGGGCGCCGGCAGGTGATTCCGCAGGTGATTTATACGGATGCCAGCGGAAAAGTAACGGTATTCAACTCGACGGATGTGAAGGTAAAGCCGGACGAGCTGGCGCGCGGCGAGCATCGCCAGATGGACTGCATGGATTGCCACAACCGGCCCACGCATGTTTTCCGGCTGCCGGAGCGCGCCGTGGACCTGGCGATGACGCAAGGCAGCATCAGTCCCGCGCTCCCGTTTATCAAGAAGCAGGCGCTGGAAGCGCTCACGAAAAAGTATCCGGACCACGCCACGGCCGAGCGTCAGATCGCCTCCGCGCTGGACAATTTTTATCGCAATACGTATCCGCAGATCTATGCTACACAGCAGCCCGCCCTGAAAAATGCCGTTCGGGCGTTACAAACGATCTACGCGCAAAATATTTTTCCGGAAATGAAGATCAACTGGGGCACCTATCCGAACAACCTGGGCCATACTGATTCCCCGGGCTGCTTCCGGTGCCACGATGGCAATCATACCAGCGCCGATGGGCGCACTATTTCGAATGATTGCGCCACCTGCCACGATTTGCTGGCGGTCGGCGAGAAAAACCCGAAGGTATTGACTGAACTCGGGATGGATCCGTCCCCGCAAAAACCGACAGGAGGCGCGCTCGCCACTAAATAAGGAGGTGCTCTGTGAAATGGAGTACCGCTATAGCGTTTTCGATCGCCTTGGCGTTTAATGCCCTGGGCGCGAGCGCCGCGAAAAGCGCTGAATGTCTTGCTTGTCACGACGACAAGGGCGCAAGTTTTCAAGCCAGTGTACATGGAAGCCTTTCCTGCGCGGACTGTCACACCGACAAGAAGGCTTATCCACACGCGGCGAATCCGGCCAAGGTAAAGTGCGACACCTGTCATGCCGATCCGGCAGGCGGTGTCGCGTCCAGCGTGCATGCTTCGGTGAGCGAACAGGTCTGCCAAGGCTGCCACGGCGAGGTGCACGGGATACTGTCTTCGAAAGATCCAAAATCGGGCACGTATGCCGCGAATCTTCCGCGCACCTGTGGAAAGTGCCACGGGGACTCGAAGCTCACCAAAGAACATGGGCTCACGGAGGTGTACTCCAAGTACATGGATTCGATCCACGGCTTCGCGCTTACCCGGGACGGCCTGTTGGTGGCGGCGAGTTGTTCGAGCTGCCATGGTTCGCACAAGATTTTGAGCAAGAAGGACGCGGCCAGCCGGACTAACCGGGCCAATATCGCGGCTACGTGTGGAACGTGTCACGCCGGTCCGCAACAGGACTATCTGGCGGGAATTCACGGCCAAGGCACAAGCACCGGGAATGCGCGCGCTCCGGTCTGCACGGATTGCCACACCACGCACCAGATCGCCAGCGTCCGGACGGCGGCTTGGCAGATGAAGACCACGGCGACCTGCGGCGGATGCCACGAACGGCAATCGGACACCTACCGGGACACGTTCCACGCGCAAGTTTCGGCGCTGGGCTATATCGAGACGGCGCATTGCTGGGACTGCCACGGATTCCACGACATCCGGCCGGCGACAGATCCCAAGTCGACCATCGCGCGTGCCAATTTGCCAGCGACCTGCGCCAAGTGCCACTCCGGCGTGACGGCGAGCTTTGTCAGTTATCAACCCCACGCGGACCGGCACGACCGGCGCGCGTACCCGGCGCTGTGGAGTTCGTGGATATTTATGAATCTGCTGCTGGCGGGTGTGCTGGGATTCTTTGCCATACATGCGGTGTTCTGGCTGAACCGGTCGCTGGCCGAGCGGCGCCAGATCCGAGCGGGTGGGCCCGCGTCTGAGTAGAACCAGGAGACAACAATGGAAAGCGACAATCGAACGGCAACGATTACCGAGACCGCGACGTCGGTCAACGGGCACCCGGCGACTGAGGACACGGTTCGCTACTACAGCCGTTTTTCAGTGCAGCAGCGGTTTCTGCACGGGTCTTTGGCGGCGACCTTCCTAGGGTTGGCGATGACCGGCCTGACACTGCGGTTCAGCAGCTCGGGTTGGGCCACCGGGCTCGCGCAGGCTGTTGGCGGGTTCGGCACCGTCCTGTTCTTCCATCTCTTCAGCGCGGTGGTGCTGACGGGTGCGTTTCTGATGCATGTTGCGAACCTGGTCTATCGCATCGTTGCGCGGCGGGAATACAGCCTGTTGTGGGGACCGACGTCGATGGTTCCCAATCTGAAAGACATTCGGGATTTCATCGCACAAATCAAATGGTTTTTCTTTCGTGGTCCGAAGCCCAAGTTCGGCCGCTACGCTTATTGGGACAAGGTGGACTACTGGGCGGTCTTTTGGGGGATGGGAATCATTGGCCTGTCGGGTTTCGCGATGTGGTTTGCGCCGTTTTTCGCAAAGTTCATTCCAGGATCATGGCTGAACATCGCGTTGCTGATCCATGGCGAGGAGGCGATCCTGGCGGTGGGATTCATTTTCAGCATTCACTTCTTTAACACCCACCTGCGTCCGGAGAGCTTTCCGATGGATCTGGTGATCTTCACCGGCCGCATGGACGAGAACGAATTCAAGCACCGGCATCCGGAAGAATACCGCCAGCTTTTAGAAAGCGGAGAACTGGAAAAACGCCGCGTCGAACCGCCACCGCAGTGGCTCAAGAATTTCGGATGGACTTTTGGCGGGGTGGCGATCGCGGTTGGGTTTGTTTTCCTGGCGCTCATGATCGTGGCTTTTGTCCAGGAGTAACGCACCGCGCCGGTAGCCGATTGCAGAGGCCTCTGCCTCGAAAGGATGGACGTTTATGTTTCCTCCCAAGAAGATTCTGTTTCCTGTCGATTTCTCCGATCGCTGCGCCAGCGCGGCCCCGATGGCGGAGATTTTCGCGGGACGGTTTCAGGCGGAGCTGACGCTTCTACACGTCGTCGAGCCGCTAGCCTACAACGATATTCCCGTGGATTCAAACGGGATTGCCGAAGAGCGGCTGGGCTCATTCCTAGTGGATGATCTGAAACATTTTGACGTGCGGCGCGTGCTGATGGAAGGCGCCGCCGCCGCCAAAATCATCGAGTATGCACACTCTCAAAGCGCGGACCTGATCATGATGCCGACGCACGGCTATGGGCCGTTCCGGCGGCTGATTCTCGGGTCCGTTACGGCCAAGGTCTTGCACGACGCTGAATGTCCGGTCTGGACGGGAGCCCACATGGAGCAGGTCCCGCGGTTGGAAGATATCAGCCTAAAAAGGATTGTCTGCGCGCTAGACCTGGAGGCGCAGAGCTGCCCAACGGCGAGCTGGGCCAAAAAGCTCGCCGCCGAGTTCGGCGCGGAGCTGGCGATTGTGCATGCCGTGCCGGACGCCAAGCAAACCACCGTCCACGACGAGGTGCGCCAAGATCTGATCAGCGAAGCTACCCAACGGGTCCAAGCGGTGCAGGCCTGCGTGGGCTCGGAAGCACGGGTGTTCGTGATTGCCGACGACGTCGCGGCCGCGGTTTGCGGATGCGCTGTCGAGGAAAAGGCCGACCTGCTGGTCATCGGGCGCAGCGTGAAAACCAGCGTACTGGGGCGATTGCGCGCCAATGCGTACTCGATCATTCGCCAGGCACCGTGTCCGGTCGTAAGTGTCTGACGAGTTGCTTGCTGCTACGGCACATTGGAACTTTGTGAAGTCTTTCCGGAAGAGAGTGTATCTATAGGTGTATGGCGACGATTACCGATGTAAGCCGTCAAACTCACAAAGACATCACCCGTCGCGATCTGGATGTCTTTTTCAAGCCCAAGTCCGTTGCGGTGATCGGCGCAACGGACCGCGAGGGGCATGTAGGACGTTCGGTCCTGTGGAACCTGATCAGCAGCCCGTTCGGAGGCACGGTCTATCCGGTAAACCAAAAGCGGTCGAGCGTTTTGGGAATCCGGGCGTATGCGGATATTTCGAGCTTGCCCGAACCTCCGGAATTGGCGGTGGTGGTTACGCCGGCCGCAACAGTGCCGGGAGTAATCGAGGAGTGCGTTCGCGCGGGCGTGCAAGGTGCGGTGATCATCTCCGCGGGTTTCCGCGAATCGGGCCAGCAGGGCGCCGAGTTGGAGCGCCGGATCCTAGCCGCAGCGCGCCCCGCCAAGATGCGGATCATCGGACCCAACTGCCTGGGCGTGATGTGCCCGGTCAGCGGATTGAACGCGACCTTTGCGCAAACGGTCGCGCGGCCGGGCACAGTGGCCTTCGTGAGCCAAAGCGGAGCACTGTGCACCGCGATTCTCGACTGGAGCCTGCGCGAGCAGATTGGCTTCAGCGCGTTCATCTCGGCCGGCTCGATGCTGGATGTCGGCTGGGGAAATCTGATCGACTATCTCGGAGACGATCCGAACACGCGCAGCATTGTGGTGTACATGGAATCGATCGGCGATGCCCGGTCGTTTCTTTCGGCCGCGCGCGAGGTGGCTTTAAACAAGCCCATCATCGTGATCAAAGCGGGCCGGACCGAGCAGGCGGCCAAGGCGGCGGCGTCGCACACGGGTTCCATGGCCGGCAGCGACGGAGTGTTGGACGCCGCGTTCCGGCGCGTGGGTGTGCTGCGGGTGAACAGCATTTCGGACATCTTTTACATGACCGAAGTTTTGGCTCACCAACCGCGCCCTCAAGGGCCGAAGCTGGCGATCGTCACCAATGCCGGAGGCCCGGGTGTCATAGCCACCGACGCGCTGCTCACGCTGGGCGGCGAGTTGGCTGAACTTTCCACTGCGACGTCAGAAGCGCTCGACAAAGTTTTGCCTCCGCACTGGAGCCACAACAATCCGGTGGACATCATCGGCGACGCGGGACCGGACCGCTTCGAGCAAGCGGTGGAGATCGTCGCCCGCGATCCCTCGGTCGAGGGCTTGCTGGTGATCATGACGCCGCAGGGCATGACCAATCCCACGCGGATCGCGGAGAAACTGCAGCGCTTTGCTCGTCTGGACGGAAAGCCGATCATCGCGAGTTGGATGGGCGGCGCCGAGGCGGCACAGGGGGAGGCGGTGCTGAATCGCGCCGGGATTCCGACCTTTCCGTTTCCCGACACGGCCGTGCGGGCCTTTCACTACATGTGGAAATACAGCTACAACCTGCGCGGCCTCTATGAAACTCCCGTGCTCACCGGCACCAGCGACATCGATCCGCACACGGCCGCCCGCATCATCGATGACGTGCGCTCCTCCGGCCGCACGCTATTGACTGAATTCGAATCGAAACAAGTGCTGCAGGCTTACGGTATCCCGGTGGTGGAAACCCGGCTGGCCGCGGGCGAAGAGGAAGCGGTGGCCGCTGCCCTCCAGATCGGTTTTCCGGTGGTGCTCAAGCTGAACTCAACCACCATTACGCATAAGACGGATGTCGGCGGCGTGAGGCTGAACCTGCAAAGTGAAGCGGAGGTGCGGGAAGCGTTCAAGGCCATTCGCGCGTCGGTCAGCGAAAAAGCCGGTGCGGAGCATTTTGGGGGAGTTACCGTCCAGCCAATGATCTCGCTCGAAGGGTATGAGCTGATTTTGGGCAGCAGCATCGATGCACAGTTCGGCCCGGTGATGTTGTTCGGCGCGGGCGGGCAACTGGTGGAGGTGTTCCAAGATCACGCCCTCTCGCTTCCGCCCCTCAACACCACGCTCGCCCGGCGCTTTATGGAGCAAACCAAAATCTTCAAGGCGCTGCAAGGTGTACGCGGGCGAAAGCCGGTGAACCTATTGGCGCTCGAGGAATTGCTGGTCCGGTTCAGCCGCTTGTTGACCGAGCAGCGCTGTATCAAAGAGGTAGATATCAACCCGCTGGTGGCATCGCCCGAGCGTCTGATCGGGCTAGACGCGCGCATTGTGGTATACAGCCGCGAAACCAAAGTCTCTGAGCTGCCGCGCCTTGCCATTCGGCCTTATCCCAGCCGTTACGAAAAGAAGATCACGCTCGAAGACGGGACCTCCATTACGGTACGCCCTATCGGTCCGGAAGACGAACCGCTGCTCGTCAAGTTTCACCACACCTTGTCGGAGCGCAGCGTCTACCTGCGGTACTTCCATTGGATGAAGCTGGAGCAGCGCACCGAGCACGAGCGCCTCACGCGCATCTGCTTCATCGATTACGACCGGCAGATGGCCTTCGTGGCCGAGCATTGCGACGAATTCCGCGGCACGCGCGAGATCGCCGGCGTCGGCCGTCTGGTGAAATCCCATACCGGCGACGAAGCCGAGCTGGCGGTGATCGTCAGCGATCAGTTTCAAAAACGGGGGATCGGAACGGCTCTAGTCCACCAGCTGGTCGACTTCGCGCGCGACGAAAGGCTGGACCGCGTAACCGCAACCGTACTGTTCGAGAACCGCCCGATGCAAAAGATCTTCGAGCGCGCTGGGTTCCGGCTAGAGCAGTCGCGCGATCCGGAGTCGCTCGCGGCGGTGTTGGTTCTGTAAGCACGCCGAAAACGCGGCATTCGTCGCCGACGCCGTCCATACGCCGCCGCGAGGCTAATGGTTTTGTAGTGATTGGGCGCGAAGACCCGTTTGGGTGGGTTATCTGACTCACCGGTTCGGCTCCTCCACGCGGCACTGATACTTAGCGCTCCCATATCCAGGCAGATGGAATGCTTGCCAGTCTTGTGGAGACTATACCCATCATGGAAGTCAAGGTCCGATATCTAGGCGGTAAGAAGTTCGAGATGACGGCGCGGGGACATCAGATCGTGGCGGATCAGCCGCTCGACGACGATGGCACGGATGCCGCGATGACGCCAACCGAGCTGTTCCTGAGCGGTTTGGGAGCCTGCGCGGCGTATTACGCCGAGGAGTATCTACGGGCGCGGGCATTGCCTTTCGAGCCGATTGAGGTTCGCATCTCGGCCGTCAAGGGCGACAGTCCGGCCCGGATCGTCAAGGTCCAGATGGAAGTGCTGGCCCCCGAATTGAACAAGCGGCACCGGGACGGGATCTTGCGCGCCGTGGACGCGTGTCTTTTAGAAAACACGCTGCATAAACCACCCCAGATCGAGGTGAGGATTGCTTCGGCGGGCCAGGCGGCCGAGCGCGAATTGGCAGCCGTATAACACGCAGCTGTAAGCACGCCGTTTGGACGTAGCGAGCTCGCCGGTGCCCGGGTTGCCAGCAACCCGCGCCGGCGGGCTTTCGTTTTTGGAAACGCTGTTACCGGGACAGCCGCACGCTCGTCATGAACTGGTTGCTCTGGAAGTTTTCGAAAACGTAGAACAACTCCGACATCGAATACCAGCGCCATTCACTGATCCACTGCACGTGCTTTTGGATCGGAACCGTGAGGCGCGCCAGCGGCTGGTAGTACGTTGTGGGACGGCTGCCGCTGGATATGAAGGCAGATCCTCCGAAGGTCAGCCATTTGACCGACGCAAGCGCGCTTATCGAGTGGCCGTTCTCGCGATAAATGGACGGCGTGGGCGAGAACGTTTGCGGCAGCAGGTAAAGGACGTTCGAGCGGACAGAGGAGCGCGAATAGTCCACCAGCAGATTGGCCCACTTCACCGACTTCGGCACATAGAACACGGATGCGGATTCGATTTTGGCCGAGTAGTCCAGCCGCACGTTCGGGTTGGGATTGCTGTTGTTCAGCAAGCTGAAATCGGCCGCAAAGCGCCACTGGGGCGACAGATCGTACCGGCCTCGGATGTGCGCCTTTTGATAATCCTGCAGACTGGTGCGGAAGAACGTCTGATCCGAGCTCGACCCCTCTGCATCCGCGGTGAGTCGGAATTTTTGTCCAATGCGGTAATTCAGGCCCGCGATCCCGACGTGCCTCCGCAGATTGGCCGATTCGAACGGCACACCCGCCAGTATGGGCGCGCGAACGGTGGCGTCGCCCCATTCGAAGCGATAGCCACCGCGCAGCGTCAGCTTGGAGGCGAGGTCGTAATAGGCGTTCACTTCTTCTCGGTTCGAATTGAGCGCCAGGCGATCGTTCAACAGTTGCTGGTCGGTCAGCGGCGCTCCTCTAAGCAGAAGATTCTCGACTAACAGGGCGCCGCTGGCATCGTGAAAACGATCGGTAAGCCAATACTCGACCAGCCGTAACCGCCGCGTCGGCCGGACCTCAACCGTCAGACTTCCGGTTACGTGCGGCATGTTGGCATCGCCCGTCAAAACGTCCTGGCCCGAACTGTAGAACTGCAGTATGCGCTGTAAATAGAAAGTGCCGGTTGCTGCTTCGGTGTAATTGATGTCCGTCCGGGGTTTTGCGTATACGAACTGACCGGTGACGCTCATCCAGGGGTACGGATTCGCGGCCAGCAGCGCCTTGGTGTAAATGGAATCGCCGCGCACGCGGTAGAGTTCGGAAAGCGACTTCAACGGCAAAGTTTGGCCGAGGAATGAGCCCAGGAACGCTCCAGGATTGGTCTGGTTGTCGGAGGCGCCTTGATCCTCTCTGAAGATCGTGCCGCCCTGTTCGAGCGTGAGATGATACGCGCCCATTTCCATGCGGACGCCCGCCCGAAAAGTTTGCGTCCGGTCCGAATACAGACTCGCCACCGGATAAGCATTGATGAACGACTGGAAGTCCGTGATGCCGCGCCCGTCCTGCCAATTCTGGCTGAATCCCAAGTAGGGCGTAATCCACTTGTTCATGTGCGTGTCCAGCTGGACATCCAACGTTCGTATGCGCGTGTCGAACGAATTTTGATCGAGCAAAATTCCCTGACCGATGGTCGGATCGGCGTAGGACGGCAGGAAATTGAAATAAGCAATATTGCGGTAGTCCACCGTGAGCCGGTATAGGCCGTCCTTCTGCACATCGGCGCGGATCGTGTTGTACGGATCGCCCCAGGAGGAGGCGTGAAAATCGGCCCGGTCGAAAAACCGCTTGGTCTTAGGGAGCAGCGTAAAATCCGCATCGAACAACTTCGGTCCTTCACCGAGATTCACAACGCTGCGGTAGGTATCGAAGCTTCCGGTAATATTCGGAATCCAGCGGTAGCCCAGTTGAATGCTGCCCTGCACCCAGTCCTCGCCGGCCGGTTTTTGAGGGGGCGGCGCAGGAGCGGGCGCCGCCGCGGGGGCTTGCGCGGTTGTGGCTGCCTGCTCCGCCGCTTTCGCGGATTCAGGGGTGGCGGGGACCGCGGGCGGTTTCTGCGGCTGTTGGTCCTGAGCGGCCGGATCGCCTCCACTGGCGGAATCGGCCGGCTTGGAAGCCTCTTGCGCACATAGCGGAATCAGGAGAAGTAGGATCGCTGTTGCAGTCTTCATCGGAAGAAGGTCCGATCCACATATGACCCGTGAATTTTCACGTGGCATATCGTGCAATTTTGGAAACGCGGGCTCCGCAGATCGTGCAGGGCCGGAGGCACTCCGCCGACGTTCGCATTCTTGCCGATCGACGCAGGAATCGGCAGATTGGCGTGGCACTCCAGGCAAACCAATCGCACTTCGTGCCGTACGAGCATTCTCGGGTTAGCCGACCCGTGCGGCTCGTGGCAGGCCGTGCAGCCCTCCATGCGCGCCATCGGATGCTCGTATACAAAGGGTCCGCGCTTGTCGCTGTGGCATTGCAGGCAGCCGGGCTCGTTTCCAAAGGCAGTGCGCACCGTATCGAACCGGAAGCTGGCATGCGGATTGTGGCAATCCACGCACGACATCGCGCCTTCCGGCAAGCGGTGCTTATAGGGGCGATTGAAAGCCGCCCATTGCGACACGTGGCAGCCGGCGCAAATGGCGTTGATCTCAGTCTTGTTGTGGACCACCAGCTTCGCGCCGCCGCCCCCGTGAATCGAGTGGCAGCTCGTGCAGCCCACTTGGTCTTTGGCATGTCCGGTGGCCAAGCGCCCCACGGGCGTGTTCTGATTCAAATGGCAGGTGAGGCAAGTGCGGTCCTGCTGGCCGGGCGCCAGCTTAGAGGGATTGCGGATATCGTCCGCCGAGGCTGACTCGGCGTGCTTGGAGCCGGGGCCGTGGCAGGATTCGCAGGCTCGTTGCGCCCACCCCCGCCGCGCCCCGGTCTCAATCGCGAAATGCGGTGTCTTTTGTAGATTATTGAAGATCTCTTCGTGACAGGCCTTACAAGTCTCCGAGCCGACGTATTCCGCTGGCTTGGCGGCTTCCGGCTGGGCAGCCTGTGCGGCCGCCGCCGGTTGCGCAGTCTTACCCGCGTCCGCTGCCGGTTCGGCAGTTTTGGCGGGCTGCTGCGCGGACGCCCTGATGCCGTAGGAAAGCACCAGGACGGCCGCGGCAACCGCGCTGTAGGCCCATCTCAAGGATTTATTGGGCATGGACCTGGTCTACATCGAATGCAGCACCAGAAGCATGGCAGGCTGTGCAGCTCTCGCCGAACGTGGTAGTGTTCGCTGCAGCGTGCGAGAACTCAGGCTTGGTCGCGTGACAGGTCATGCAGGCGGCCGTCACCGGAGGCGTCGGATTCTCGTAGCCCTGGGGCGTCGTGACGTTGTTCAGCCCAATCGGAAGGTTCGCTTCCGATCCGTTGACGTGGCACATCGTGCAGGCCTGCACATTGCCGGTATTTCCCTTCGGGTCCATGGCAGGGAAAGTCACATCTGAGAAGTCGTTGGTGCTCCCGCCAAAGCCAACCACAACGTAGGGACGCCCGGCCGCGGCCAGACCCGAGCCGTCGTGGATGCTGTGAATCAAGATCGGGAAATTGATCGCTTGCGGCGCCCCATTCTTCAGCGCCGGGTTTGTCGACTGCGCCCGCGTCGAAGCATCGGTATCCGTCGGATTGTGGCACAGCACGCACATCTCGATCTGATTGCGATTCTCGCCGTGCACCGAAAGCGATTGGTGGCAGCCGTTGCATTTAGATATATCCACCACCTTGCGCCGCGGCACCACGGAAGAACCGTCCACGGAGAAGCTGACCACTTGGTTAACGGCACCGTACTCGGTTGTCACAGCCGCCGTGGTTCCGGCATTGATGGTGAATCCGCGCCGGCCTTCCATGCCGATCGAGTAAGTGCCGGTGGCACTGGCCGGAATTGAGTACTGGAATTGGTAGACGCAGGTTCCATCCGTGCCGCACGTCGCTTTGGTCGCGTCTTCGGTCACATAACCGGGGTAACCCATCGCGGCGCCGTAGTCGGCGGTTGAGCCTGCCAGAACGACCGCGAGGCGGTTGGGAGATGTTGCGAGGCTGTTTGCGGCAATTGGATTTCCGCCGCTATCCGTAAGAGTGAAAGTGACGGCGGGTGCCTTGCCGGCGGTCCCGTTGTTCACCTTCAAGATCTTGATCACCAGACCCGGCAAACCGGAATATTCGGTCGGGACGGTGTGAGCTCCCATAATCGAAGCGTCGAAGGGCAGTTCGCCTTGCGGGATATGGCAGTTGGCGCATTGATTGTCATCCAATTGCGGCAAATTCACATGATTCTGGCCGGTGGCGAAGTTGACGTTATCGTGGCAGCCTCCACAAGCCGCGCGGTTTGGCGTCAGAAACGCGTTCGCTTGTGCCGCGCCGCTGTTCTGGTCGTGGCACTTGACGCAATTTCGCGGATCATTCGATGAACTGCTGCCGGGAAATGTGACGTCGGCCCAATCGGACGTCCCGATGGTGTATGGATTGCCAGCCTTCGCGTTCGGCGCGGCAGCACCCATATGGATCTCATGAATCATCTTCGGAAAATTAACCGTGTTCCCTGTGGTTGGATCGTTGGTTTGCGGCTGATGGCAAAGCACGCACATCGCAACGCCCACACGCGAACCGCCGTGGTGGGCCAGATTTTCGTGGCAATTGTTGCAGGCTGCATCGCGAACCACGTCGCGCGTCACTGTGACCGGGGAGCCATTCGGAACAAAATTAAATTCGGCCGAGGCGTAGTTGGTGCCTAACTGGAAAGCTGTCAGGTTCCGATTGCCGTACACACCGATGGTGTGGGTCGCGGTCTGATCGAAGCCCGCCGGCGCCTTGGTCTTGAATGTATAAGTGTAATCGCCATCGGCGTTCGCCGTGAACGACCCGCCGGAATCGGCAGCAGCTTGTGTCGCAGTCTGGCCATTCACGGATGAGGTTGAAACTCGCGTCGTGTAGGCCGTATATTGCTTTTGCCCATTCGGAATCGTCGCGGCAATAAAACTTATGGAAACTACCCCTGGCGTATTTATACCCAGGCGGTCCAGAGGAAGACCTTGCGGATCCGTGACCAGGACGCGGGCCGTGATCGTCCCATCGTTCGCTATCGAAGCACTGGCTACCTTAAAAACTAATCCCGGCCGGACAAAGTTGATTATTTTGGGATCGGCATAATAGGCCTTGTCGCGTTTCGTAAATGTGCCTCTACCGGCACTTTGTAAACCGATCGCACCCGCCAGCGCGGTGATGACTAAAGCAAATCGAATAAATGCACCCGAGGATCTAAGGCTCATGTGAGCGCTCCTTCCCATCACCCGGGGCGGTGCATGCGAAATTCCACCCACATTTGTGAGTGATTTCAACGTGTTGTCAGCTTCTTCGGTGCGCTAGGCTGGGCCTAGTCCTTGTTCCAGTGGGTGAAGGAACCCAAGTTCCGAAGCCAAAACGCCTTGCCAGCGCTTCTTCACCCAACAGTGGTTTCTTGACCCAGTGGTTGTTGCCGTGCGTGAATTGGAACCATATGCGAGAGCGCGCCGCGATCCAGCGCGAAACCTATATCGCCGGTTTAGCGCTGGTTGGCATCGTGATTCATTTGATTCTCGCGTACGCGGTTCGCGCCCCGCTACCGGTCGCTAATCTCCCGCTCGTTATCGTGCTAGTGGCGGGCGGGCTCCCTCTGATTATCCAATTGACCCGGAGCATGGCCGCCGGGAACTTCGGAGCCGACCTGCTAGCGGGGGTATCGATCGCGACGTCGGCTGCCATGGGGGAGTACTTGGTCGGGAGCATCGTCGTGCTCATGCTCTCCGGCGGTACCGCTTTAGAGCAGTTCGCATCCCGGCGCGCGTTCGCGGTTCTGGATGCGCTCGCGAAGCGCATGCCCCGGATCGCGCACCGGAGCACAGAATCCACGTTCTCCGATGTCTCCCTGGATGATATTGTGATCGGCGACCGCTTGCTGGTGCTGCCGCATGAGATTTGCCCGGTGGACGGGACGGTCATTGAGGGACATGGGAGCATGGACGAATCCTATCTCACGGGCGAGCCGTTTCTGATGTCTAAGACACCCGGTTCGACTGTGCTGTCGGGATCCATCAATGGCGATTCGGCCCTCACTATCGCGGTAGACAAGCTGCCGGCCGATTCGCGCTACGCCAAAATCATGCAGGTCATGTCCGCTTCGGCGCAAAACCGCCCGCACATGCGGCGCATCGCCGACCGCCTGGGCGCCTGGTACACGCCTTTAGCACTGGCCGTCGCGCTGTTGGGCTGGTGGATCGGCGGAGATCCGCACCGCTTCCTGGCCGTCATGGTGATTGCCACGCCCTGTCCCTTGCTGCTGGCCATCCCAGTGGCGATCATCGGTGCGATTTCGGTGGCGGGGCAAAGCGGGATCATCATCAAGAACCCAACCGTGCTCGAGCAGGCCGATCGCTGCCGTACGCTGATTTTTGACAAAACCGGCACGCTGACGTATGGCCGCCCGGTCCTTACCAGGATCCAAACTGCGCCCGGCGCCTCAGCCGATCACTTGCTGCGGTTGGCTGCGAGCCTGGAGCGGTATTCGAAACATCCGCTCGCGGGCGCCATTCTGCGCGCCGCCGAAGAGAGACGGCTCAAGCTCCTGCCAGTCCGCCTGATCAGCGAAAAACCCGGCGAGGGGCTGCGGGGACTGGCCGGCGACTATGACGCGAAGATCACCGGCCGCAACCGCCTGCTCGCCGCCGGCGAACCTCTGCCGGCCTGGCTGGGCGCCGAAAGCGTTGGCTTGGAGTGCCTCGTCTTCGTCAACGGAGAATGCCGGGGGACGTTTCATTTCCGCGACGAACCGCGCAAAGAGAGCAGCGCGTTCGTTTCCCACTTGCTGCCCAAACACGCGACGCAAAAGATCCTGCTGGTTTCCGGCGACCGCGAGTCGGAAGTGCGCTATCTGGCGGAAGCGGTGGGCATCAAGGAAGTATATGCCGGGCAGAGTCCCGAGCAAAAGGTCGCCATCGTCACTGAAGAAACCTGCCGCGGGAAAACCCTGTACGTCGGAGACGGCATCAACGACGCGCCGGCGATGCTTGCTGCTACGGCCGGCGTCGCGTTCGGCCAGGCCAGTGATATTACGGCCGAAGCGGCGGATGCAGTTCTGCTCGAACCATCGTTGGCCAAAGTGGATGAGTTAATGCATATCAGCCGGCACATGCGCCGCATCGCGATGCAGAGCGCGCTCGGAGGCATGGGGCTCAGTCTGGTCGGAATGGCGGCCGCGGCGCTCGGGTACTTGCCGCCGGTGGTTGGTGCAATCGCGCAGGAAGGCATCGACTTGGCGGCCGTGCTGAACGCGCTCCGAGTGGTGCTGCCGACCTTTCAGAAGACGGACTTCTGAATGTGTTTGTGCGGTGGCTATTCGAAAATTCGGCCTATCGGGACGGAGAAACCGGGCAGCAATTCGGCCTCTTCGACTTCCTGCTCGGCCCCCTAAGCAGAACCTAGGCAACCGCGCGGCGCTCCGGCTCGCACGCAAACAGCGGACTCTGCACCGGGCGATCCGCGTGAAATTGCTCCAACTCGGCCGGGAAGCGCGCGATCAGCTCCGCCGGCGCGGCCTTGCGCTCGTCACCGCACATCTCGGCGAGTTGCAGGGCGTTCACCACCGCTTTTCCACCGACGTCGTTATTCGCGAACACGAACGTTACCGCGGCGTGCTGCCGGATCTCCTGGATGCGGCCCTTCCACTCGATCAGCTCCTCGCGCGAATACAAGTAGTCGTGCGCCGGCGTGGGCTGCGTCGCGCGGCGGAACTCGCGCTGCCAGTCCTGTGAATTGCGCCCGTGCAGCCGCACGTAGCCGATTCCGGAAGTCAGCACCGCAGTCGGCGGCATGGCCTTGGTGTACGCCGCCTGGTCGATGTTGGCAAATCCAATGTTATAGTCGATCAGCGTTCCCAGCGCTTCTTCGTGGATCCAACTGCCGTGCCGCATTTCGGCTACCAGCGGGAACTCGTGAAAGGCGCGCCGCACGGCAATTAGATGCTCCCGATTCTCGTCGGTGTAGCGGAATGTCCAGGGAAATTGCATCAGCACGCAGCCTAGTTTGCGCGCCCGCAGCAGCGGCCACAATCCGTCCTTGAACTGGCCGATTTCCACAGCATTCAGCAAGCGTTCGTGCGTGAAGCGGCGGCCCAGTTTCGCCGTGAACATAAATTTCGGATTGTGCTCGATTTTTCTAAGCCAAAGCCGTGCAATTTCAGGCCGAATGTTTTGATAAAAAGTGGTATTGATCTCGACCGCATCGAAGTACGCGGCGATCTGTTCCAGCGGATGAAATGCGCGCGTCTTCAGCTTCGGGTAGACGATTCCATCCCAATGCGGATACGACCACCCGGAAGGACCACAATAGAGCGTCTGGGGGAGGGGCATGACGTCACTATATTCTCCTTTTCTTCGCCATTCAGTATAGCCGAACAAAAGGCGAAATGCAAGCGGTCCACCTCTCCTCGCCCGAAGATATTCTCGCGCGCAATCATTCGTCTGGCATCTTACGAACTGCCAGCCTGCGCAATTTTTCGCAGTTACCGGTAACCCTTCGAGGCCGTCCGTCGTTATTTAATCAAATCCCCGTTACGACGGCGGACGCTTCACCCTATCACCCCAAAAGCGTCCGCCTTTTCTCTCGCTTGGCGTGAATTAGTTCAATCGGACGAAATTCCTTCGAAGAGCGGCGTGCTCAAATAGCGTTCGCCGGAATCCGGCAGCACCGCCACGATGGTCTTGCCTTTCATATCGGGATCGCGCGCGACACGAACCGCCGCCGCAACCGCCGCTCCACACGAGATACCCGAGAGGATTCCCTCTTCGTTTGCGAGCCTCCGAGCCATTTCGATCGACTCCTCGTTCGTAACCAGTTCCACGCGATCCACCATCGAAAGATCCAGCGTGCCGGGAATAAACCCGGCCCCGATTCCCTGAATCTTGTGCGATCCCGGCGTTAGCGGCTGGCCGTTTAGCTTCTGGCTAATTACCGGGCTGGTGTTCGGTTCCACGGCGATGGAGACGATCTTCTTTTTCTTAACCGTTTTGACATATCGGGACACACCGGTAATAGTGCCGCCGGTTCCAACGCCGCTGACCAGAACGTCAACCGCGCCCTCGGTGTCGTCCCAGATCTCCGGCCCGGTGGTCTTGAAGTGGATCTCCGGATTGGCGGGATTCTGGAACTGCTGGAGCAGCACCCAGCGGCTGGGATCGGAAGCCACTACCTGTTCCGCCTTTTGAATAGAAGCCTGCATCCCGGCGGAGCCTTCCGTGAGAATCAGGTTAGCTCCAAATGCCCGCAGCACGCGCCGCCGTTCCACTGACATGGTGTCGGGCATGACCAGCGTGATCGGGTAGCCGCGCGCAGCTGCAACAAACGCCAGCGCAATCCCCGTGTTCCCGCTGGTGGGCTCGATCAGCGCCTTGCCCGGTTTCAGCACGCCGCGTTTTTCAGCATCCCAGATCATGGATGCGCCGATCCGGTCCTTGACCGAATACGCCGGATTCCGGCCTTCCACCTTGGCCAGCACGGTGCCTCCGCAGCCCGCGGTCACGCGCGACAATTTCACCAGCGGCGTGCGGCCGATACTCAACGAATTATCCTGATAAACCATCAGATCTCCCAATTCGGCACGTATTTGTCTTCCCGATCGCGCCACTCGCGCACCAGATCGGCGAAGCTGGTATGATCCAGCACGCCGGAGATGGCCTGTTCCACGCGGTTCCAGGTTTCATAAAACGGATCCGCAGCCTGCTGCTTGGGGGTTGGTCTTTTCGGTTTGACGCCCTCGATAAACCGGAACACTTCCCCCACCGTGATCGCTTCCGGCGTTCGCGCCAGCAAATAACCGCCTTCGGCGCCGCGCCGCGACTCTACGAATCCACCCTGCTTCAGCCCCGACAAGATCAGTTCCAAGAATTTCTGCGGGATCTTTTGCCGCCGGGCAACGTCGGCGATTTTGATAGGATTCCCCGGCGGCTGCATCGCGAGATCGAAGATTGCGCGCAAGGCGTAGTCGCCTTTAACTGAGATGTTCATCAATCCCCTACGGACAACTAGAGATTGTACAATGACGTGGCGCATGGTTCCCGCGCGCTGCTTGGAATTGTGGTGGTACTTGCAACCTCGCGTTCGCCTGACTGTAGGAGGCGAATGCGAACGAGATGCTCCCAGGAGGTCCCTTTGTTTTCGCGTCTGCTCGCCCTGATATTCGTTCTGCCCCTCATGGCCGACCTTCCTTCCGGATACAAATACTGGAACTCGTCCAGGCTTCTCGATGCGGAAAAAGCTCTGGCGCCTAAGATGAACGGCCAGAAGGTGGCCAGCGAGCGCGCCGGCACTTTCTCGAACCATTACGCGCTGATCTTGCACCGTGAGGCAAGCGGCCAAGCCGAGTTGCACGAACACCAGGCGGATCTCATGGTGATCCAATCGGGCGCCGCAACACTGGTGATCGGCGGGACTATTCTTCGCTCGCACGCGACCACGCGCGGCGAAATTCGCGGCCCGTCCATCGAAGGCGGAAAGCGGCAGCAGATCGCGCCGGGCGACATCATCCACATTCCATCCAAAACGCCGCACCAGATTCTGTTGGATCCCGGCCAGCAATTGAACTACTTCACTTTGAAGGTAAACGAGTGACCGGATCTTTCCAAAAAAGCTCCGCGTCCGACCGGCGGACGTAATTGGCGTCAATCTCTTCGGGATCGCAAGCACGGCCGCCGCGAAATTCGCGCCAAGCGATCCGTCCGACGGCAGCCGCCAGCCCGCGCGGCGCCATAAGCACCGGAACTTCAGGCGGCGCCAGCTTCTGGAATGCGGAGAAATCGGTAGAAATGAACTCGAACCCTTCGCGCGGCAGAGCCTCGAGCCAGGCCGGGAATTTCATGACCGATTCGGGAAGCACGGCTTCGAGCCGGTCGTTGTAAACCGCCGCGTACACTTCACCGCGCCGCGCGTCCAGCACCACCGCGCGCAGCGGAGCCGTACCGAAGGAAGCTATGGTGCGCAGGTTGGAAACCGCCACCACTCTGCGCCCGGTCGCCTCGGCCAACCCCTTGACCGCCGAGAGCCCCACGCGCACTCCGGTAAAAGACCCAGGGCCAGACGCCGCCGCGAAGCACTCCATCGCGTCCACCTTCAGGCCATGCGTGTCCAATAACTGCTGTATGTGCTGGAACAGAATCGGACTGAACCCCTCCGGCGAATGCAGCAGAATCTCTTCTAGCGTTCGCTCCCCTTCGGTCAGGGCAATGCTCCCGAACTCCGAGGTGGTATCGACCGAAAGGATCACTGGGCCAGATCGTACACTTTATCCGCCGCGTACGCTTTGCCGTTTGCGTTCAGCGCGGTCAGATGAATCACAAGCACGGCGGGGAGATTCCGGGCCACGGACCGGGGAATCGTAAAGGTGCCAGGCGAGCCGGTTCCGATCACGCGAAAACCTTGGCCATCGGTCGGAACCTCGGCCGTCCAGAGATACATCATCGCGCGCGTGGCGCGGGTCTGACGCGTCAGCTTGACCGAAAACTGTACGGGCTTTCCCACAGCCAGACTATGCGAGGAAGGTTCCTCAATCGTGAACGGCACTTTCTGCGGATTCGTCTCTACCTGTTGAACCAGTGGAACCTCGCGCGAATCGAATCGATACGACTTCAGCATGCCTTCTTTGTGTCCCTCGCGCGATACTCGCAAGACCCAGGGATGACTGTTATCCGGCGGCTGCCCGGTGTAGTGCTCGCCCTTGTAGCCTTTCTCGTCCACGTCCTCTCCGCTCAGCGGGTTGAGCCATTTTACGTCGTAGCCGCGTTTCTCGACGGACAACTCGATCGGAGGCCCCGGATGTTCCACATACGCGATGTACTCCACATCTTCGAGCGCGACGGCGCGAGCGGCGTCTACGTCGAAATAGGGTTCCAACTCCCAGTACCGGCTCTCCGAGATGAAATCGAACCAGTGCTTGGCAATCTCAGGCTGCGGGCCGCGAAACTCCGGGTACTCGCCGTCCATCGTCGCGTTCCACAGATGCTTGGCGTCCGTGATACCGACGAAAGGCACCTGATAAAACTGATGTTCCACTGAACCGACCACGTCGTCCGGCGAGGCTTCGATGATAAAGTTCATCCAGCCGTCGGCCAGCAAGGGCGCCGACGTGACCTTCGCGTTGGACGACCGCGGGTGCTGATACGGATCGATTTTAGCCAGCGCGCTGCCGAGTTCCTTCAGCAAGGAGCGGCCGTTGGGATAATCTTCAAATTCCTCCAGCCCCTGCCAGGTCACGTTCACCGGAGAATAGCGCGCGACTATGTAGCGGATGAATCGCTCGCGCGACTGCCAATCGGGGAACAAGCTTGTGATGGAATCGGGATTCGAACCGAGTATCAAGTCCGTCACCAGGCCGTGTTTGTGGATCTCGAGGACACGCCGGTCGAGCTCATCGAAATACGCGGGATTGGGCCGATCCGTCCCCAGGTACACGCGTGCCTTGTCCGCCGTGCCGCCCAGAATCGACCCGCGAAAATGGGTGAACTTGTTCTGTGCCGCTTCGTTTAACTGCTGATCGAAGTCCTGCGGGCTTTCGAACGCGAATCGGTCCGCGATGTAGCCCATCCAAAGATGCGGCTTCTTGTTGTCGCTTTGCCAGTGGTGGACGTTGGCCGCATGAATAAATCCCGGCGATTCCGAATCCGCGGCGTTGAACGAGCCTTGCTTGCCTTCCAGCGCCGCGAGATTGCTGCTGAAGCGGTAGGTCCAGGAACCGGCTTCGGTCGGGGTAAACCGCAGGACCATCTTCCGGCCGCCGTCCCAATATGCAGGCATCAGGAACGTCTTGAAGTGCGGCGAGCGAAATTCGGCCTGAAGCTGAACGGTTACGTAAGGATTGGGATGCGCGGCCAAATCCGCCGGGGACAACTCGAATGTAAACTCGCACGGCGTGTAAGCGGGCGTTCCCTCGCAAGGCGTTTGCGCGAACACCGGGACGCTCGCAAGAATGAGCAGCGGCAAGCGCGCCAGCATTATTTTCAGCGTAGCGCACCCGCGCTCGCCGGGCGTTCGCGCCCGATTGTGCGCCAGGTGTCGGTTGATCTCGACTTTGCCAAAATAGTCAATGGCCGTGTTCGAGCATCGTGAGTCATCTATCTTTCCCCACGTAGCAAGCGCTTGGTGGATCCCGATTCTGCTAGCGGTTGGCTGGCTTCCCTTGTACATCGCAGACTTAATTGGACCGCACACATGGGAATTTGATGAAGACTTCGGAATGGGTTGGGGTATGGGAGTGGCTCTGCCGTGTAGTTTTTTAGCCGCACTCTCTTGTCCGGTTCAACTATTTCGGCTGCTGATGTATTTTCTGAATCGGCCAAAGCCCACGCCCAAGTAGAGGGAATTGGGTTTAGCGCGTTACCCACTGCCGGTCCGCTCCCGGCGCGCCCAAACAGAGTTTGACAGGAGAACCATGGCGGAGCGTCGGCAATTGACGCCGATCGCACCGCACTGGCTTCTCTCGGCGACCCCAAAGCGGCGAACCGCGGGTATCGCAGCGTATTGGTGACTGCTTCTGAAGCTCGCCTATTGCGCGAAATTTCGTGGGAATCCCGCGCGTTCTGTTCTCACCGCCGTTGGGCCTTTGTCGTGCCGGCAGCCACGTTGTGCGCGGCAGTCTGGCTCCTGTTTTCGGGACAATCGAATCTCGGCGGTGTGCTGCTTTTGGCAGCGCTCGGATTTGCCCTACTTTTCGCCTCCCCGTTTCTGCCCATCTACACACCTGGCCGGGCACGAACTTTTCGCGTAGTTCGATGGGCGTGGTTGGCGGCGATTCTGCTGCTCGCGTTCTCGCCGGACATATGGAAGCAATCCTGGCTATTCGCCGGCTGTGCCTGGCCCATCGTGTGGGTTGAATGGAGGCTATCCTCGCTGCGGCGGAAACTTCCCCGCGGCGAGTGGCCGAAGATGTTGTATCTGTAACCCAGGGGCGGCACGCAATCTCACAGCGTCGCATAAAACGAAATCCGGTTGCGCCGCGCTTGCGTATTCCTTACCGAGGCCGCGAAATGGCCGGCTGAAATCTCGACTCAAGGAAAACAACAACTATGCGCAAGCTCATCACGATCCTCGCCCTGGCGGGGCTCACGACCCTCGCGTCGTATGCAGGCTCGAAGGGCGGAACGGTTTACAACAGTCTCGGCGGCAAAAAGGCAATCACGGCCGTCGTGGACGACTTCGTGTCCCGCGTTGCCGCCGACAATCGCATCAATGGCTTCTTCCAGGCCACGGCGTCCGACCCGGCGCGCTTGGCGAAGTTCAAGAAGAACCTGGTGGACCAGATCTGCGAAGCCACGGGCGGCCCATGCAAGTACAAAGGCAAAGACATGAAAACTGCCCATGCCGGCATGGGCGTCAGCGCGGCGGATTTCAACGCGCTGGTGGAAGATCTGGTCGCGTCGCTCGACAAATTCCACGTGAAAGACGAGGACAAGAATGCTCTGCTTTCGGCGCTAGGCCCAATGAAGAGCGACATCGTTGAGAAGTAATGGACCGCGGGCCGCGCCCCGGCCCGCGTATTTCTTGGCTGGATGACTCCGCGTAAGGTCAACGCCGGCTCGATAGCCTGTGCGATGCCGGTGCCGCTTTAGGCTCCCGCAACAGACTGTCCACCAGCGTCCGGAGCTTGGATTCGTCCACGAGATCTTCGCTGCCCATAACGTCGCTTTTGGCGCGCACCGTTCCATTGCGGTCAATCACCAAGATTTGAGGCACGGCGAACCGGGAGAGAACTGAAATGCCGAGGTAGCGTATTACCGCGTCTCGCGGCGCCACACCGACCGGGAAGTCTAATCCGTTCAATTGCACAAAACGGCGCAGTTCTTCTGGGTGGCCTTCCGCCTCGTCGTTAAACGCGACTCCGATTGTTCGCAGCCCGCGCGGCCCAAGCTCTTTTTGAAGCCGATTGAGCAACCGCGCAGTAGCTTGACAGTGGGAGCAAGTAGTAAACAAGAACTCCACCAGGACAACGTCGCCGGAGCCGTCTGCCACTACCAACGGTTTGCCCGATGCATCCATCGCTGTGAAACTCCCGGCCAAACGCTGTCCAGGCGAAGCGGTGGCGCACATCGAGATAAGGCCAAGCACAATTGCCGATACAGTTCGTCGCACGTCAATCCTCCATTTCAACAACCTGAAATTGCCGGACACGTTAGCGCCGAGGACGTGGCTGAGCCTGCCGATACCGCTCGGGCATGTGCGGTCTCTGCCACGCAACTGACGTCAGTTCGTGCCACCCGCCAGAGCACAAGGGCCATGAGCAGGACTACGCAACACAGTACCGGCACAGGGACCGGGATCGACCCGCGCAACAAGAATACCCACCAGCTCCTCGCGCTTCTTTGAGGCCGTGGTCTGCGATCCAGTCCCAGCACGCTACCTTCCAGCCGCGATGGGGCCGATACACGCCAGTTCCGCAGCAACATGGACAGTTCGTCGTCCGTTAAAGGCCGTCTGTTTTGTTCATTCATCTTGAGCGATCTCCATTCCTGAGCGGCGCCAGCATGTACCGGAGCCGCTCGCGGGCGCGATGCAAGCGCGCCTTTACAGTCCCGACGTTGGCATTGACGAGCGCGCCGATTTCCTCCAATGTGAAGCCCTCATATTCGAACAGCAGCAAGGCCTCGCGCTGCAGCGGCGGTAACGATTGAACAGCCGCGCCTAGGAGCATGAGGTCAGGCCGCGCCGCCAGATCTTCGACTTCCATGTCGTCTGCGATCTGGTCGACGCGCTGATCGGTGCGCCATCTCCGGAACACAAGATTTCTTGCTATTCCAAGCAGGAATTTACGCAACGATCCGCGCGCTGCATCGAATCTCTCCGGCTTTCGCAGTAACTCTAAAAAGCAATCCTGCGACACATCCTCGGCGATTTCGACGCAGCCTGTCATGCGTAGCGCGAAGCCGTATACCGCGTCCTTATGGTCGTAAAACGCCTGCCGAAAATCGTGCTCCGTCATCCGACACTTAGTATTGCCGCCAGAACGGCTTCAGGATACGCTGCGTTTTTAAACTGCTCAGGGCAGCGCGTTCGGCGCATATGGGGCGCGGCGCGCGCCTCGGCACTTGTCCCAGCTCACGATCCGAACGATTCCGCGAACAGCTGTTTCATCGCGGCCCAGGACCGCTCGTCGGCTTCTTTGTTATATGCCACTCCTGGCCGTCCGAACTGATCCGCGGCCGGATTGGTGAAGCCATGCATCGCACCGCCGTAAATATTCACTTGCCAATCGGTCCCAGTGTTTTGCATTTCGTCCGCGAACGCTTTCACGTGTTCCAGGGTGACGAACGGGTCCAGCGCTCCGTGGCACACCAGAACCTTGGCCTTAAACTCGCCGCGCACAGCAGACCCCGTGGTTGCAAGCCCGCCATGAAAACTAACGATGCCCTTCAGGTCGGCGCCCGAGCGCGCCAGTTCCAGCGCGACCATTCCTCCCAGGCAAAACCCGATCGCGCCGATGCGCGTGTGGTCCACTTCTGGGCGGGCGGTTAAGGCACGCAATCCGGCCTGCGCGCGTGGCAGCAGCTTCTTTCGTCGAAATTCCTCGAAGGCTGCGCGCCGCTCCTCGTCCGAGGCATGAGCCACGCGCTCGCCGAACATGTCGCACGCCAGCGCGACGTAGCCCATCTCGGCCAACCGCGTCGCACGCTCTTTCTCATGATCGCTGAGGCCCACGTTTTCATGAAAAACGAGAATGCCAGGGAGTGGTAGGGAGAGGGATTCGTTCCAGGCAATAAAACCAGACAACGCTTTGCCGGACTCGTCATAAGCCAGTGTTTCAGTTCTCATGCGCAATTGTCGCACTCCGGATTTCTACTTGATTGTATGTCGCGCCAGCCGAGTAACCTTTTCTCTCTTTACAGCGTTGGCATACGAACTTTCTTCCAGTGTGCGCGTTTTCGAGCTGCGGATTGTGTTTAGAACCATTGACCTGCCGCGCTGGCAGCGAAGATGCAAAGAGCTCACCAGCGAAAGGAGTTGCGTATGCTTTATTGGGCGTTGATGTTCTTGTTGGTCGCGATCCTCGCCGCGGTCTTTGGCTTCACGGGAATTTCAATCGTCGCCGCAGGCGTCGCGAAAATCCTGTTCTTCATCTTCCTCGTGCTGTTTGTCATTTCCTTGATCGCGCACGTGACCCGCAGGGTTTGAGGACACCGCGCACCTGCGCGCGCGCGCCTTGCTCAGGGCCGGAGCTTTCTGTCCGACATGCTTTAGAATTGGAGTTTATGTCCGGGCCCGGCCCGCTCGCGGGCATTCGCGTCGTCGATTTTGGCCGGTTCATCGCCGGACCCTATTGCGGCATGCTGCTGGCCGACATGGGAGCCGACGTAATCCGAGTCGACCGGCGCAAAGGCAGCGAAGACCGCTACACCGGGCCTGTTACCGAGCAAGGTGAGGGCGGCGGCTTCCTGTCGCTCAACCGCAACAAACGCAGCATCACGCTCGATACTTCCAAGCCGGACTCGGCCGAGATCGTGCAGCGCCTGGTCCGCGGCGCCGATGTCGTTGTCGCCAATCTTCCCATTGGTGTACTTCGCAAAATGGGCCTGGATTACGATTCGGTACGCGCCCTCAATCCGGGCGTTATTCTGGCGCGTGTTTCCACGTTCGGACCAGACGGACCCTATGCGACGCGTCTCGGTTTCGATGGCGTGGCGCAGGCCATGTCGGGCGCAATGAGCCTCACAGGATTCGAAGGCGCGCCAGTCCGCGCACTCGTCCCGTTCGAAGATTACGGCACAGCGCTGCATACGGCTTTCGGCGTGATGGTGGCACTGTATCATCGGGCCAGAACAGGCGAAGGCCAGATCGTGGACGGATCGCTGTTCGCTACCGGCGTCACCTTCATGCAGGCGCTACTGGCCGAGCGCGCCGTTAGGGGCAACCAGCGCACGCAGCGGGGTAACGCGGGCTTTTATTCGGCTCCAGCCGACTGCTATCGCACCGCCGACGGCTGGATCATGGTCCAGACCATCGGTTCCGACATGTTCGCCCGCTGGGCCCGCCTGGTCGGCCGTCCGGACTGGATTGGCGATCCGCGATTCAAAGACGATATTTCTCGCGGCGATCATTACCAGGACATTGCCGGCGCGATGAACGACTGGGCGGCTACGCGCACCACCGCCGAAGCCGTGGAAGCGCTCCAAGGCGCACGCGTACCCAGCGGCCCAGTCCTCGATTTGTGCCACGTGCTCCAAGATCCACAAGTAGAGGCTCGGGAGATGCTCGAGTATGTCGAATATCCCGGCGCGCCCAAGCCGGTCCCGCTGGCCAACACGGCCGTCCGGCTTTCCGCGACACCGGGCGGAATCCGCCGCCGCGCTCCCACGCTGGGCGAGCATACGGACGAAGTCCTTCGCGAACTGGGTTATTCGGAGGCCGAGATCGCAAGCCTCCGGGCCGCCGAAGTAGTCTAATTCCCTTTCTAATGGCACCTCACTTGGGGTAGGATTGCAGGAGCAGTCAACGCCTCCTGGAGGTGAGCCTGTGCGTTCCAGCCTCACGTTTCTTGTCATCTCGTGCACGCCGGTTGCTCCGCTGTTTGCCGGCTCATGCGAAGCGCTCGCAAATTTGTCATTACCGCAAACCACGATCACCAGCGCCCAGTCTGTCGCAGCCGGCGCCGGTTCTTCTGTCGCGCACTGCCGCGTCGCCGCGACGCTCCGGCCGTCCAGTGACTCCGACATCAAGATCGAGGTCTGGATGCCTGTCTCAGGCTGGAACGGAAAATACCAGGCCGTCGGAAATGGCGGCTGGTCCGGTTCCATCGCCACCGGCGCGATGCGGGCTGCCCTCGCCGAGGGCTACGCGACAAGTTCCACCGACACCGGGCATGAAGGCGCGAGCGCCAGCTTTGCGCTTGGCCACCCCGAAAAGCTGGTGGACTACGCCTACCGCTCCGAACACGAAATGACCGTAAAGGCCAAAGCTATTATCCAAGCTTTCTACGGCAATGCGCCAAAGTACGCCTATTGGAACGGATGCTCGGCCGGAGGCAAGCAAGCGCTGAAAGAAGCGCAGAAATTCCCCGGCGATTTCGATGGAATCGTTGCCGGCGCCCCCGGCAACGACTGGACGGGGCGCGCCACCTATTCGATGTGGGTCGCGCAAGCCATGCACAAGGATGAGGCCCGCTATATTCCTCCCGAAAAATATACGGTGATTCACCGCGCCGTGCTGGACGCCTGCGATTCCCTCGACGGCGTCAAGGACGGCCTGATTGCAGATCCGACGCGGTGCCACTTCGATCCGAAAACCGTGGAATGCAAGAACGGCGACGGCCCGGAATGCCTTACGGCGCCTCAAGTGGAGGCGGCACGGAAAATCTACAGCGGCGCGATCAATCCGCGAACCAACCAGCAGATTTTTCCTGGCCTGGAGCCGGGCAGCGAGCTGCGCTGGGAGGTGCTCGCCGGCCCGCGCGCGTTTGCGATCGGCGATGACTTCTTCAAGTTCGTCGTGTTTAAAGATCCAAAGTGGGATTACAAAAAATTGAATTTCGATAGCGATATTGCGCTCGCCGAACAAATCGACAATGGCCTGATCGACGCTAAGGATCCGAATTTGAAGCCATTCTTCGGGCACGGCGGCAAGCTCATCCAATACCATGGCTGGAGCGATTGGCAGATCTCGCCGCTCAACAGCGTTCACTACTACGAGGCCGTCGCCGAAACCGCCGGTTCAAAAAGTAAAATTCAGGATTCTTATCGCCTGTTTATGGTCCCGGGCATGGGACACTGCGGCGGAGGCGAAGGGCCGAATCGGTTTGACATGGTCGGCGCGTTGGACGAATGGATCGAGCACGGCCAAGCGCCGGAGCGGATTATCGCGTCCACACCGGATCGGAAAACGACCCGCCCGCTGTGCCCCTATCCTCAAATCGCGAAATACAAAGGCAGCGGAAGCACGGACGCGGCCGAAAACTTCACTTGCGCGCTACCGTAGCGCGTCACGCAGATCATTTTACGGTGATCGGAACGGATGCGACGTAGTTGTCCCACGCCATCTCCAGCTTGCCCGTCTTTGCGCCGGTTGAAGACAACGTGATCTTGAAGGTTTCGATCTTCGATGCCGCCTTGCTCATCGTCATGTTGACGCGCCCGAGGTCCTGGCCCTGGTTGTAGGTGAGCCCCCACTGGTGCGTCTGTTTGTTGACGATGAGCTTCCAGTGGTCTGGATCGGAGATCAGCACGAACAGCGTGTAGTCACCTTTCGGTACAGCCAGGCCGCCGACGTCCAGGTCGGCGTCCGTATGGAATGCGGTCGCATCGTTGGCGCCCGCGCGCCACACCGGGTAGGTTCCATCGTGCGAGATGAGGCCGTGCGGGCTGAAAATGTCGCGGCCATGCACCGAGGGCGCGCTGTAGTGAATCGACAATGTCTTGCCGCCGATGGTCACCGACGTTTGAGCGGGTGGACTGACGTACTGCGCGCCAGCGATACTTGCAGCGGCCAGCGCCGCGGCGCACATCCATATTGTTTTCATAAATCCATTTTGCACTTTCCACTGCGGGCCTGCACCGGCCTTTTACCCGCCCGCCAAAAGCAACGCCGAAACGCGCGGTTCGATCCTTCACACTGCTATATTGGTGCCCGATGCAGCAGCAACCACCGCGCTTTCGCCCCTTCGTTCCTGAAAACGTGCAGATGCGCGAGTTCACCGCGCGCGCGCTGTTTCTCGGCCTCATCCTGACGGTGATCCTCGGCGCGGCGAACGCGTATTTGGGTCTGCGCGCCGGCATCACGATCGCGGCCACTTATCCCGCCGCCGTCGTCGGAATGGCCGTATTGCGCACCGTGAGGGGATCGGTGCTGGAAGAAAACATTACCCGAACCGCAGGAACCATCGGCGAAGGTCTGGCGGCGGGCGCGATCTTCACTTTGCCGGCATTCGCCATCTCCGGCGCATGGCCGTCGTTCGAACCTAAAGACGCCTATTGGAAATCCACTGCGCTGATGATCGTCGGGAGCATCCTCGGCGTCCTCTTCGTCTCGCTGGTGCGCCGCGTCATGGTGGAAGATCCCGAGTTGCCGTTTCCCGAGTCCGTTGCCGCCTCCGAAATCCACAAAGCCGGCCGGCGCGGCGCCGAAGCTGCCAAATTCCTTTTCTGGAACATCGGATTGGGCGCGCTGATTCAAATTCTCGGCGAAATGCAATTGTTCGCCCCCGATAAAGATTTCGCCATCCGCGTCGGCCAGCTCGGTAAAAGCATCGTCCGGCTCGGCGGCCGCAATCAAACCCTGGGGACGGGCGGCGTCACCGTGGCGTCGGCGCCCACCGTCAGCCCGGCTTATATCGGAGTTGGCTACATCATCGGCCCTGAACTCGCGGCGCTGCAATTCTCGGGCGGCGTGCTGGCGTGGGGACTTCTAATCCCGCTGCTGATCTTCTTTCTCGGCCCGCAGCTTCATACGTTCTTGCCCGCTGGATCGGCGGATGAGTCCTGGGGTGGCCTCGCGACCTCGGTGTGGCGCAACATCGTCCGGCCCATCGCGGTCGGCGGCATGATGGTCGGCGCGGCCTATACGCTTTTTCGCATGCGCAGAGGTCTCCTGGACGGCCTGCAGCGCGCCATCCGCGATCTCAGCGTTACGGCGGATCAGACCGCTAAAATGAGCCGCACCGAGCAATACATGAGCTCCAAAACCGTATTCGCGCTGATCGGCGTGATGTTCATCGCGATGGTGGCGCTTTATATCTATCTCGCCGGACAAGTGGTCAGCGGCGTAGTAGCGGCAGTTACCATGCTGATCATCGCGTTCTTTTTCGCTACGGTTTCCGGATACCTGGTGGGAATGATCGGTTCCACCAACAATCCCGTTTCTGGGCTCACACTGACAACGCTGATCATCGCCGCGCTGCTGATGGTCGCGCTCGGCGTGTCGGGAACCGGCGGCGTGGCCGTCGTTTTGGGAGTAGCTGCCGTGGGCTGCGTTTCTTCTTCGGTCGCCGGCGAGCTGCTTCAGGATTTTAAAGTCGGTTACATCCTCGGGGGCACGCCGCGGCGCATCCAGATTGCCGAACTCATCGCGGTGGTGGTTGCGAGCTGCGTGATGTTCTTCCCGCTCTACATCCTTCAAGCCGCCAATATCAAAAGCGGCGGAACAGGGTTCGGCGATCCGAAACTCTCGGCGCCGCAAGCCGGCCTGATGGCTACGCTCGCGCAAGGCATCGTCGGCGGAGACATGCCCTGGCCGCTAGTGGTGGTGGGCGTGATGTTCGGAATCGTCATGATCATGGTGCGCGTGAAAAGCCCGATGCTGGTGGCCGTAGGAATGTATCTCCCCGTGAACACCACGTTCGCGATCTTCATCGGCGGTATGGTCCGCTGGCTCACCAACTGGATGCGCGAGCGCAAAGGTCTAAACGACGCACAGGCCGCCCGAGTCGAAAATGTCGGAGTACTCACAGCATCGGGATTAATCGCTGGGGAGGCGCTGATGGGCCTGGTTATCGCCACTTTCCGATTTTTCGAACGGCCCTTGCCGGCAATATTTAAAGAACCTTCCTACGTGGCCGGTGCGGCGGTCATCGTGTTGCTGGGCATCCTGCTGGTCCGTTTGCCGCTTGCTAATGCGGGCCGTCCGGACGAGCCCGCGCCTCCCGCGGCCATGATGTAAGCACAACCAGCACCAGCCCCAGTTCCGCGCCGCCGGAGCGACTCGCCGAAGAATCGCCGCCGCTCCGCCGCAACCCGCTGCAAGGGGAGTCCGTCAGAAGGGTTAGGGAAGAAGGGATCGGCCGTTTGAAGCCCCGATTTTGGTCTCTTGCGGCCGATTCACTGTTTAGAAAGCCGCTATCCTGGTAAATTGCCCCGTATTAGCTCATCGGAATCCGGCAGGACCGGCTGGACGGCGCTCTACTGGGGCGTCGCCTTCACCACTCTTGCCACATTGATTCTCGAGCTTTCGCTCACCCGCATCTTCTCGGTCGTCTTCTTCTACCACTTCGCGTTTCTTGCCATCTCGATCGCACTGTTTGGGCTGGGCGCGGGCGGCGTCTTTTCGTACGTGGTCGCCAGCCCCCGCGGCCGGGTGTTCTCGAAACTAGGCGCCTTTGCCGCGGTCAACAGTTTCGCGGTGTTGCTCTCGCTCGTGGTTTTATTGAACGTCAGCGGCCAACCCAGCGGCCCAACTTTAGCGCTGGTTTACTTCGCCGCGGCGCTGCCGTTCTTCTTTTCGGGCACGGTGGTTTCCATCACGGTCGCGGAAGGCATCCAGCACGTGGACCGCGTCTATTTCTTCGATCTGCTCGGTGCGGCCGCCGGCTGTTTGCTGCTCGTTCCGTTTCTGGATCATTTCGGTGGGCCGAACACGGTCTTGGCTTCGTCGGTACTGTTCGCCGTCTCGGCCGCGATCTGGTACAACCTGGCCGGCTCGCTGCGCGGGCGCGTCAGTGCAGTGGCGCTGGCGCTGGGCTTCGTGGTCCTGATCGTTTACAACGGCAAGCAGCACCCCATCGACATCCGCTATGCCAAAGGCCAGCCGATTCCCAAAGAATCGTTCGTGCAGTGGAACAGCTTCTCGCGTATCGGCATGGTTCGCCACGATGCGCTGGGGGGCGAGATTTTCATCGATGCGGACGCCTCCACATTCATCCCGCCGTTCGATCTCGACCATCTAAGCGACCGCGACCGCTTCAAGCTGCTGCACGAAGGACCCGGCGTTCCCTACCTTCTAAAACCAGGGGCGAAAACGCTAATCATCGGCCCCGGCGGCGGATGGGACGTCGCGCGTGCGTTGACGTCCGGCAGCCGCGACATTACGGCGGCTGAAATTAACCCCATCATCGCGCGTGCCATTATGCAGGAGCGTTTTCCGCAACTGAGCCGCGGCCTGTATCAGCGGCCCGAGGTGCACGTATTCGTCGAGGACGGGCGCAGTTTCGTGCGCCGCAGCACGGACAAGTATCAGGTGCTGCAAGCCACGCTTGTGGACACCTGGGCCTCCACTGCCGCCGGCGCGTTTGCGCTTTCGGAGAACAATCTTTATACCACCGATGCGTTTCGCGACTATTTGTCGCACCTCACCGACGACGGCCTGATGGCGTTCACGCGCTGGGGGTTGGACCCGCCGCGCGAATCCCTCCGGCTGATCTCGCTAGCCATGCAGGCGCTGGCTGATCTCGGCGAGCACGACGCCGCGCGGCGCGTTGCCGTCGTCCGGCAGGATGCCGAGAAGCTGCAAGGCTGGGGCGCGCAAGATACCGTGATCGTCTATCGGAAGCCGTTGAGTGACGATGCCGTTGCACGCGCGCGGGCCGCCTTGGCAGAGACGGGCCTTCAGGTCATTTATTTGCCCGGCGATCCGCCCGCAAACGAGTTCGGACGGCTGTTGACCGCCGCCGAGCCGCACGAGTTTTGGAGAAATTACCGTTTCGACGTTTCGCCGGTGGGCGACGACCGGCCGTTCTTTTTTTATACGGTTCAGCCCGGAGACGTTTGGACCTTTCTTCGGCAAACTGGCAACGCGGCCGACAGCAAAATTAATCGCGCGCTACCGCTTTTGTTCGAACTGCTGGGCGTAAGCCTGCTTGCCACCTTAGTGGTCCTGGCGTTGCCCCCGCTGTTGCTCGGCGCCCGGCTTCCCGCCGAAGCGGGCGTGCGTGGTTTCCTGGTCTATTTCATCTGCATCGGGGCCGGATATATCCTCATTCAAGTCGCTCTCATTCAAAAATTTATTCTGTTTCTCGGCAACCCCACTTATGCGTTGTCGGTAATCGTTTTTTCGATGCTGATATCGAGCGGCGTGGGCAGCTATTTCAGCCGCCGGGTGGTGGGCGCCGACGGCATCGAACGGCTAGCGTCGGCGTTGATCGGCGTGGCGCTTCTGGTTGGTTTGATGGCATTCGCCATCGAGCCGCTGACGCAGCTCGGCGTCGGCTGGCCACTGCCATTAAAGATCCTGGTGACTGTGATCACGATCGCTCCGGCCGCCTTTCTGATGGGCATGCCCTTTCCAGCCGGCCTGGCCCGGCTGCAGGCACGTTATCCGGTTGCGGTGCGGTGGGCCTGGGCACTGAATGCCGCCGCCAGTGTACTGGGCTCAGCCACGGCGATTTTCCTTGCGATCTATCTCGGCCTTAGGGCCACGATACTGATCGGTGCCGCGCTCTACATCGGTGCGCTGGTCGTGGCCCGCATCGAGGCCAAAGCTCCCGCCGAGGAAATATCCGCCGGCGTCATCGCGTAAACCTCAAAACGAGACTTTCGGGGCCGTACGCGCGCCGGGCTCGGTTTTGAAATACGCGTCGTTGCGCTGGAACCCGAACAGCGAGGCTGCAATATTGTTCGGGAACAGCTCGATATCGGTGTTGTATTTCTGAACCGTCTCGTTATATTTGCGGCGTTCCACGGCGATGCGGTTCTCCGTGCCTGCCAGCTCATCCTGCAACCGCAGGAAATTCTCGTTCGATTTGAGTTGCGGATAGTTTTCCACCACCACCAATAAGCGGCTCAATGCGCTGTCCAGTTGACCGTTGGCTTGGATCTTCTCCTGCGGCGTGCGGGCTCCGCCCAGGGCCGCTCGGGCGTCGGTGACTTCCTTAATCACCGCCTGCTCTTGTTTGGCGAAGCCCTTGACGGTTTCGACCAAATTGGGGATCAGATCGGCGCGGCGCTGCAGTGCGACGTCCACTTGCGACCACGCGGCGTTCACAGCTTCGCGTTCGGTTACCAGCGTGTTGCGTGCGCCCGCGGCCCAACCGAGCACACCCAGCACACCGAGCACCAGGATCACGATCACAATCAACGCAGCTTTCATCGATTCCTCGTTTCTATTTTTCCAGGCGATCGACGTGCGCGACTAGCGCTTCGATCTGCTGGAGATAACGCTCGAACAGCTCGTTGGGTTCCACTTCGGATGCTTGCCGCTTTTCCTCGCGCAAATCGAGCAGTATATCGAACGGAGCGGCATCCACGCCCATGGCGCCGAGGTTGCGCGTGACCTCGCGCTTTTGAATGCCATCCGCGAATCCGGAAACCAGCAGCGCGTGGCGGGCCAAAACCAGGAAATTGGGCGCAGAGTCGATCATCAGGCGCAGCAGCGCGCTTTTGTCCCCGAGCACGCCGGCCGCCTTCTGGCGCAGACGAAGCAGTTTCGACCGCAGCTCGTGTTCCACCTGCGCGCGATAGAACGCCTTGTCGATGACCAACCCCTCGATCACGTCCTTTCCAAACAGAACGCGCCGCCGCTCGGCCATATCGTGGAACTCGATGGGGAAACAATCGGTCGAGGTGCGCACTTCTTCTTCGCTCATCAGCAGCGGTGAGGGATTACCGCGCGAGCGCCACCATTTGAAGACCGGCTCGGAATTGTCGAGCGCGCCGGGCGTGACGGCGTTCAAAACACACAGCACGTTTAAGTCGGAATATTTCTCGTGATGATCTCCGGCCGCCGCCGAGCCATAGAGAATCACCGAGACCAGGCGGTCCGAGTGGGCCTTTTGAAGGCGTTCGACTAATTCTTCGAGTTGCTGCCGGATCATTTACCAATCGCTGGATGCACCGCCGCCTCCGGAATCGCCTCCGCCGAAGCCGCCGAAACCTCCGCCTCCTCCCCCGCCCCCGGAATCATAGCCTCCGAACCCGCCGCCGGTGCCCCAACCGCCGCCTCCGCCACGACCTAATAGGTTACCGAGAATCATCCCCGTCAAGAAACCTCCGCCTCCTCCGCCGCGGCGCATGAGAAAGAGGAGAAAGATGATGCCGATTACGACTATCGGCCATGGAATGGAGGGGCGCTCGTTAACCTGCCGGACGCGGGCGCGCGGCAGGCTGAAGTCGAGCGCGACACCTTTGGCCTGCGCGATGCGGCTACCCATCTGCTCGGCCGCCGCGAACATCGCCTGGCCGTAGTCGCCTTGGCGGAGCAGGGGACGGGCCGTACGTAGAACGCTACCGTCGAATCCGTCCGGTAGGAGTGGTTCTAAGCCGTAGCCCACTTCGATGCGGTCGCGATGATCTTTGATCGCCAGCAGGAGCAGGATGCCTTCGTCCTTGCCCCTCTTACCGACGCCCCATTTGCGGTATAGCGAGTTCGCGACATCTTCGATCGGCTCGCCATCCAGCGAATCGATGGTCACCAGCGCCATTTGAACGCCGGTGGCCTGCTCGACACGTCCGGCGTACTCTTCCAGTTGCGCGCGGGACGTGGGATCCAGAACGTGACCGAAGTCGCTGACGTAACCCTGCGGCTTGAGCTTGTCCAGGTCAAGCGCCTGCAGCGAACAGGCCAATGCCAGCACAGGCAGGAGCGCCTGTACTAGTTTGCCCAGGTTGGTTTTCAGCAGACCAAGTCCTCGCGGCGGATACGGAAGTCGCCCAGGTTGCCCAGCATCGCGAGCGTGATGTTCTTGGAATCGAAAAACTCGTTCGCTATAGCTTGCAACTGTGGGGCAGTAATCTCTTCGATGCTCTGGATCATTTCATCCAGGGTAAAGAAGTGATCGAAGTACATCTCCTGGCGCGCCAGGTTGCCCATGCGGCTGGAGGTGGATTCCAGGCTAAGCATGAGCGAGCCTTTCAAGTGATCTTTGGCGCGGCGCAGCTCGTCTTCCGGCACCAGGTTTTCTTTGATCTCGCGAAGCTCTTTAACGATGGAATCCACCACCTTCGCCGCCGATTCCACAGACGTGCCGGCGTAGATGGCCATGCATCCCGCGTCGCGATACATGCTCAATTCGGAGTATACGGCGTAGGCGAGGCCCTGTTTTTCGCGGATGTTTTGGAACAGGCGCGAACTCATGCCCCCGCCCAGCACGGTGTTGAGCGCGTAGCAGGCGAAGCGGAGTTTGTGCGGGAACGCGTAGCCGGGCACGCCCATGTAAAGATGAGTCTGCTCGAGCGATGACTTGTTGCGGAAAACCAGCCGGGCATGCGGCACCGGCGCGATATCGGGACCAAGACGGCCGTTCAGACTCGAGGTCTCGAAGGGCTCGCGCACCAAGTTCACCAACTGCTCGTGACTCAGATTGCCGGCCGCGGTGATCAAAATATTCGAAGGCGTGTAATAGCGGCTGTAATAGTCGCGCAGCATGTCCTGGTTGAATGCGCGCACCGTGTCCTTGGTGCCCAGGATGGGTTTGCCGAGCGGGTGATCCTTCCAGAAATTACTGGAAAAGATCTCATGCAGGAGGTATTCAGGGTTGTCTACCTCCATCTTGAGTTCTTCCAGGATCACGCCCTTTTCCTTTTCAATATCTTCTTCGCGGAACAACGGATTTAGCACCAGGTCCGCGAGAACGTCGAAGGCCAAAGGCAGGTGCTCGTCCAAGACCTTAGTGTTGTAACTCACCATTTCCTTCGCGGTGAACGCATCCAGGCCGCCGCCAATGGAATCCACCGACCGCGCGATCTCTTCGGCGCTGCGGTTTTTCGTCCCCTTGAACACCATGTGCTCGATGAAATGAGAAATGCCGTTCTCATGCGGGGCTTCGCGGCGCGATCCGCTGCGAATCCAGATACCCAGCGATACGGAGCGGACATGGGCCATGCGCTCGCTGATAATACGCAGCCCATTGGGCAGCGTAGTGGTCTGGATATCGCGAATTTGTTGGGCTTCCTCGGTGGCTGTCACTCTACTCCATCTTATCGCGCTCAAGCAGGACGTCTGGGCGAGGCCCGCGTGTTACAATCGAAGAAGTGGCGCAAACCATTGTAGGCCTTGAACTTGCAGACCTACGCGTGGCGCTTGGTCCCGGCCAACCCCCGTTCCGTGCCCGCCAGATCTACGACGCGATCTACCGGAGAAGAGTGTCGGACTTTTCCGGGATCACGACTTTACCGCAAAGCCTTCGAAACGAGCTAAGTTCAAGATTGGCACTGGGTTTACCGCGCATGGCGGCCCAGTACAGCTCCGTGGATGGGACCCAGAGGTACTTGCTGGAGCTAGAGGATCGCCGCACGGTCGAAACAGTGCTTATGCCGGAGGAGGGCCGCGACACCGTCTGCATTTCCAGCCAGGTGGGCTGTCCGGTTAATTGCCAGTTTTGCCTGACCGCTCTGCTCGGGCTGGAGCGCAACCTCACCGCGGGCGAGATTGTGGGCCAGGTGCTGTTCGTCATGCGCGCGCACCAGCTTTCCACACCTCTGGACCGGCTGAATATCGTGATGATGGGCATGGGCGAGCCGCTGTTGAACCTCGGCAACGTGATCAAAGCCACGCGCCTGTTGACGGACCCCGAAGGGATCGGACTTTCGCAGAAGCGCATTACGCTTTCGACGGCAGGGATCGTACCCAAGATCGCGGAACTCGCGAGCGAGCCGGTGAGGCCGAAGCTGGCGATCTCATTGAATGCATCGAGCGAGGAACAGCGGCGCGAGCTGATGCCGATCACGCGCAAGTACACCCTCAAGGACTTGCTTGCGGCAGCGAAAGCCTTCCCGCTTCGGCCGTGGGAAAAGCTGACATTCGAGTACGTGCTGCTGAAGGGCGTCAACGATACGGATGCGGACGCCCGCCGTGTGGTGAAGCTGCTGTCGAATCTGAACGCGAAAGTGAATCTGATCGCGCTGAATCCGGGGCCAGGGGTACCGTTCGAGACGCCGGACCCGGAGCGAGTGCACGCGTTCCAGGCGATCGTGCGCCGGTCGATGCCGTGCTTCGTGCGGAAGCCGCGAGGCCGCGACATTTTTGCTGCTTGCGGGCAGTTGAAGCGCGAAGGTCTAACCCAAGTCGGATAATTCTTCACCCGAGTGCTGGAATTCGATACCTCGCGAGCGCTTTGGCTGGGCGTACAAAAACGAATTGAGCTTCTCCACCAATGGAAACGACAAGTGGGAGTTCAACTACATACTTCCTCAATTGGTCGGACGGTAGCAGGACCGAAGTTCGTTACAATGGGCAAGTCCTGACCCAGGACGACCGTTTTGATTCTCCAATCGATCCTAGGGCCGCCGGCTGCGAGGGCGACCCCGATTCCGGAAAGGTCATCGATGTTCCTGGCGGGTTCTTCTGGCACAAAGCCGGCCAGGGCGAAACCGCTGGCTGAAACGCGTTTATGGCAGGTCTGCTGTTGATATTTGCTCATCCCGATGATGAGACCTTTATTGCGGGTGGCACAATGGCCAAGTATTCGGCTGCAGGCCTTCCCGTGGGGCTGATTTGTGCTACGCGCGGCGAGCGCGGCGCGACCGCCGATCTTGCTCCGTGGAGGAACTACCGCGCGTGCGCGAGGCCGAGGTTCGCGAGGCGGCGCGTATTGTCGGGGTTCGCGAAATCGAACTGCTGCCCTATGAGGATCCGAAGTTGTGGTCCGCCCCGGAGGACGAGATTCGGCTGCATCTGGTGTCCGCCATCCGGCGGCAGCGGCCTACCATTGTTATCACCTTCGATCCCAACGGCGCCAATCAGCATACCGATCACATCGCGATCAGCCGGTTTGCGATGGATGCAGTTTCGGCGGCGGCCGATGAAAGGTGGTATCCGGAAGCGGGACCGGCGCACGCGGTGGAGCGGGTCCTTTGGGAAGCGCCGATACACTCGTTTCAGCTAGCTAGCGCGCCTAATGTGCGCCAGCAGCCGGGAATCGATTTTTTGATCGATGTGGCGGAGTTTCGGGAAAAGAAGCAGGCTGCCGCACGCGCGCACCGAACGCAGTATCCGGGTCTCAGCAGTATCTTCAATTCGGACTCGACGTTCGCATGGGAGGCGTTTCGCGTGGGATGGGGACCCCGCCCCGCGCAGGTGCCCGCGGGTGACCTGTGGCCGAGTTAGCGGTTCCTAAAAATCGCTTATAACAGTGCGTCGGAGGTCGACGTTTAACATCCGGGCGCGATGAGTCGCGACCGCTCTTCTCAACGAAAACTCCCCCAGTCCCGTCATTACTTCGGAGGAATGGCGGCGTGAACCCGGCTCGCAGCTTTTGTATTTTGACGATCGGAACTACGATGGCATTGGCCCAAGACACAGGTGCAAACGGCCCACAGCCCGTGTTCGACGTCATCTCGGTAAAGCCACGGGCGGCAGGACGTAGCGAACGCATCGAGTCCTATTGCGCCCCCGAGGGCCGGTTCATCACCCATGGGACACCACTTCTCTGGTCCATCAAATGGGCGTACGGCTTGAACGATTATCAAATGAGTGATGCGGCACCAGCGTGGCTGAATTCGTTCGACACTTGGGACATAGACGCTGAAACTGAAGCCTCCGTCACGGAAGCCGACTGTCGAAAGATGGTGCAGGCGCTATTTGAGGAGCGGTTTAGCCTGCGCATGCACAGCCAGATCAAAACCGTCTCCGCCTACGCACTCACCCTCGCCAAAAGTGGCCCAAAGTTCTCTCGTTCTGCAGGTAAAGTCACTATTAACGGCGCTATAAAAAAGGCCGCGTCCGAACGCGAAGCTCCCTCAGGCTGGACCACGGCACGGCTAGCAAACTATCTTGCGAGCGTTCGGGGCGTGCAGCGCCCCGTGATCGACAGAACCATGCTGGAGGGTGCCTATGGGTTCACGCTGACCTATTCGATTGCCGACGGCGACGACCGTCCAGATATCTTCGCTGCCTTGTCCCAACAACTCGGTTTGAGACTACGAGCGATAAGAACACCAATAGAAATGTGGTTCGTCGATCGCGTGGACAAGCCGGGCGCGAATTAACGAAGCCGCGCTATGATACTTCGCCGCGGGGCGTACCGCCTAAATCCCGTTACTGCCGCGGCGGGTTCAGACGATTCTGCTCGAGCCTCTCGATACGGGCTTGGAGGTCTTTGATATCGTCGAGCATCGATTCGGATTGCACGTCCAGGGCCCGAAGAAAGCTGGAATGGCTGCGTACGCGCGTTTCGACGGGCGATGCCCATTTGTGGAATTCAGTCAGCAGAGTGGTCTCTACCTTTTCGAGATCAATCCGGCCTTCCTGTCGTGCCTTTTCGATATCGGCATGAAGGTCGTCTCTGAGCCTGTCCATATCGGCGCTGAGCTTGTCCATACCCGCACGGAGGACATTCATAATCCACTGCTTATCGTCTTCGGTTAACATGACCTCTCACTTACAGTATCACGCGCCGTTGTTGGCGGCCGCCGCCCCGGATGTCGGGCGCATTCGCATAGAATCGACTGCCAGAGGCCACTCACCCATCGTAAACGAATCTGCTGTTTAGGCCTTCAATGTCCGCCTCAGGGTATACGCCTCCGCATGGATGTTTTCCGAGCGGAGTTTTTTCCAGTCGTCGCCAACGTGGATCAGCTTGCCGCTGATGTGATTGGATTGTTCGGAGGCAAGGAACAGGGCCAGCTGTATTTGCTTCTCGGGGCTTTCGCCCCCGGTGCGGCGCACTTCCATGGCTTCTTCGGTTTCCCTCCAGCCGGCACGGTCGCCTGCGCGCAGCACCTCGTCGGTCATGTGCGTGTACGTGGCGCCGGGACCGAGGCAGTTGATCTGGATATTATGTTCGCGGATTTCCTCTGCAATTGTCTCGACGAAGCGCACCACGGCCGCTTTAGATGCGGCATATACCGAAAAATTAGGCCGCGCGGTGCTTGCCCCGGGACCGCTTAGCACGATGATTTTGCCTAACCGGCGTTCGATCATGTGAGGGAGCACAGCGCGGCAGGCATTCATCACACCCAGCAGATTGGTATGAACGACATCGGCCCAGGATTTAGGCGATTGGGTAGCGAAGGGGCCGATGGGACCCGGAATGGCCGCAGCGCAGATCAGGACCCGTACTTCTCCGTAATGCACGCGCATGCGATCCACAGCCGCACTCACTTGCTCATAGTCGGTGACATCGGCGCGGATGCGAAGCGCGTTGCCGCCGCCGTGTTCGATTTCGAGGTGCGCGAGATCTAATTCGGCCTTGCTGCGCGCCAGTAAACCCACCCGGTTTCCAGCCGTTGCGAAGCCGATCGCCAGCCGTTTTCCGATTCCCCGCCCCGCACCGGTGACCAAGACGCCCGCATTCGTCAAACTATGCACGGTCGCGAATCCTTCCAACTCAAGTTAGTACAAAACGACATTCGGTGCCATGCTGACGTTTGTAGTGAATTAAGTCCCGGTGCTTCTGTTTTTTTGGCGATACATGGATGCATCCACGCGCTGGAACAGGCGTTCGGGACTTTCGCCTGGGCTATATTCGGCGATTCCGACCGAAACCCGAACGCTAACCGAAAGTTCGCGGTCGTCAACGGCAACTTGATAGGGACGGTTTACCCACTCCGCGATTTGTTGCGAGCGCGCCATGCCGGGATCCAAGCCGCAATCAAGGATGACGGCGAACTCATCGCCTCCCCACCGGCATACGAAATCGCGCGTGCGGATATGGCTGCTCAAGCGGCTGCCCAATTGTTTCAGGATTTCGTCTCCATACAGATGACCCAATTCGTCGTTGAAGCTCTTGAGCGAGTCCAGATCGAATAGCAGGACGCAGAACTCGCGCCCGGCTTCAATGCGCGCGGCGAGCTGCCGGTCGAATTCGCGGCGGTTCGCGATGCCAGTGAGGGGATCGCGCGAAGCCAGTAGCTCGGCTTCACGAAGACGGCGCTGGAACTCACGGATCTGATCGCGCATGTGTGCCAGAGCGTCACGTGTGTCGAGTTCGATGGATTCGACGAAAGAGCGGAGTTGGCTGGCCTGCGTTTGGAGCACGCTAAGGTCGCCGGTTTCGATCGTTCTTTCCATCTGGTCCACAACGTCAACCAGATGCTCGACATTATGCACGTTGCGGCTGGAGCGGCGCTCTTCGGCCTGGCTCACCAGCCCCAACGTCTGATTCAGTTCCTGTTCCAGAGCCTGGGTGTAGCGGCGTGCCTCCCCCGCGAAGGTCTGCATGATTTGGTGCAGAGTATCGCGGCTTTCCTGGAGTGTCTTTTTGTTGGATTCGAAGGCAAGACGGGCGCGGAGCCGGTTGAGCTGCTCGTGGCATTTCACCCCGAACTCGGGAAAAACAACCGTGACGAGCTCCGCGATATCCAGGATGGCGGACAAATAGCAATCGAGCGCCGCCTGGTAGTTCGCGCGTTCCGTGTCGAAACCCTTCGGGGCTTCCGGCGGACTCATGGGCTATTTGGAGTTGGTTTTCGGAGTTTCGGCCGGGCCGGCGTCAGGAGGCGCCTTGCGATCGTAGCCTTCCTGATAGCCTTCCACGCCCTGCGAAGGCACGGCCAGCTTGATGAGCTTGCGGTTGTCGTCCACCCAGAAATCGAGCGTGAGTGCCTGACCCTGCGGGGTCTTGCCGCTGGCGACGAGATGATTGAGCTCGACGGTTTTGCCTCCCGCGAACTCAACCGGTTCACGGCCTTTGAACACCACTGTGGCTGGGACTTCGCCCTGGTTGAGGACGTAAACGGCGAACTGCTGCGGAGCCTGAGTTTTCAAATCGGCGCGCATCGCGAGCACGGTCCAGGGATAGAACGGAAACGGATTGTATACCACCACGGCGTCGGCGTGGACATCGTCTTCCTTGGTTTTGGGCCCTTGCCCATTATCGATCTCATTCTTGGCCTTGCCGCCTGTGAACGTAGTACTGACGTTCATCTGAATCTGGCCCAGTTTTCCTTTGGCCGTGGCCTGCAGTGGTTGGTACTTGTCGTCGGTGGCGATATCGAACTGGTCGACATCCACTTTCATAGGACCGATGGAGGCGTGGGCGGAGCCGCTAATCAGGATCTTTCCGCCGGATTTCTCGACCGTATAGGTTTCCGACTCAGCAGGCTTCCCACCCATGTAGATGGTAAGCTTCCCAGCGCCCGAGCCGGACGCGGCTGTTGCGGCCGGCGCTTTGGCGGCCACCTGCGTTTTGTTCAGCAGTTCCTGAATTTCAGAAGGCAGGTCGAAGATGTCCTTAGGCAGATCGACGTTCGCTTCGGTACGCTCGATGGTGATCTGAATGTCCATCTGGGCGGCGTGCTGCGTCAGTTTGTGCGGCGAAATTACATCGCCGTCTTTACGATAGTCGTCGAAAACCGTTTCCGCAGTGATGTCGCCCATCGCCGTGCTGCGGGTGGCCGAGACCTTCACGAGCAGGCCGGAGGTTTTGTCGTAATATTCCGCCGTGGGGTTGCCTTCCTTGGGCGTGAGCACCACCTTGTAGCAATCGTGTCCGTTTACGGTCTCAGTTCCGGCGGTTTCGATCTTGCTATAAAGCTTTTGAACCATCAGCGGCGCATTGAAGGTGGCGTCGCGGAGCGCGTCGGTGCGTTCAACGCCTTGCTTGATACGCGGCCCTTGCAGCGGATTATTTTCCCAGGCCACGTCCCCGTTGCTGCCGGATTCAATTTTCCCGATGCCGGTGAGTTCGATGATGGAACGGTTCTTATTGGGCTCCGCTTCGTAGATGGTCAGCGTGCCTTTGAGTCCCATGGCCACGATCTCAACCGTGCCGTGCTCCACCTGGTTATGGCGTTTCTCGAGCGCGGCGCGCCCTCCCGTAGCTTCCACGAATTTGTTGAGAATCGTTTCGGCGGACGGCAGAGTATCCTGCGCGCGGCATAAGACGAGGGGAGCCAGAAAAAGGGGGAAAAGGAGTTTACGCATGGGGTCCTCCGGCCTGTTATTTCAATGTACCGCAGGGCAAGCCGGCGGTTCAGAATAAGAAAATTTCGTCTGGATCGGGAGCGTTTTAGCGAGCCGCCTCAGATGCGCCTTTTCGCGGTTCCGCGGGCGGTTTCTTCGATTGACGCGCGACAATATCGTGGGCTTTTTCGAGCAGGACCTTAGAGGCCGGCAACGAATCGATCCCTTTGAGAACCTCCGGATCGTTCTCGAAGGCCACGCGGTCCGACTGTTCTTTGCTGAATGCCGTGATAAACAACTCTTCGCGCAGGCGTTCCTTAATCCAGCCGCTGTCACGGCTGAAATCGGCGGGCGTGAACTGAATCCCGCGGCGGTTAACGAAATTCCGGAAATCTTCCATCGTATTTTCGTCCGGCACCCACTCTTTGGTCAGCTTTTTCGGATCGTGAACGGAGAAAAACTCTGGGGCATAAAAGAAGAAAGCCAAGCGCCCTTCGAGCTGGGCTTCCAGGTGGGAGAGCTTGGGGGTGTCGTACTTTTCGTCGGGCGTAATGCCGTCCCCGCCGTAGACAACGCGGCCGCTATCCGTCTTCTTCATGTCCTTAAGGTTGTTCTGGCCGCCATCGCGATTCAGGTATTCATACAGCCCCGTGTGGGCGTAGTCGCGCTGAATCAGGCGGCCGCTGGGCGTGTAGTATTTGGCGATGGTCAGCAGCACGGCGCTGTTGCCGGAAAGCATGAAAGGCGCCTGTACCAATCCCTTGCCGAAGGTGCTCTCTCCTAAGATCCAGGCGCGATCGTGATCTTGTAGCGCGCCGGAGAGGATCTCGGCGGCCGAGGCGGTGCCGCGATTGACGAGCACCACGATGGGGTACTCGTGCCCGCGCTCGCCGCGCTTGGCGATGAATTTGGTTTCCGCCGAGGCGCGGCCGTGATGCGAGACGATCAGCTGGCCCTTGCGGAGGAATCGATCAGCCACATTGACAGCTTCCTGGACCAGGCCGCCGCCGTTGTCGCGAATGTCCAGGATCAAGCCCTCGATGGCGCTTTCCGGAAATTTTGCCAAGGCCTGATCTACTTCGTGGCTGGTGGTCTCATTAAACGCCTCGATGCGCATGTACGCAATACCGGGACGCAGCCAAAACGCGTAATTCACGCTGGCGCGCGGCACGTTATCGCGAACCAGGGAAAAGTGCAATGGCTCGGGTTCGCCCAGGCGCCGGACCGTGATCGTCACAGGGGTGCCCTTGGGGCCCTTGAGCATCGACGATACGTCGTTCACCGTGGCGCGTTCCGTGTTGGTGTCGTTGACCGCCATGATCTGGTCGCCCGGATGCAAGCCGGCGCGGTACGCAGGCGAACTCTCGAACGGATACATCACCACCACATTGCGCTCGGGCGCGCCGACGTACATGCCGACGCCGTAGTAGTGGCCGGACTGCCCTTCCCGCATGAGCTGATACGCTTTAGGGTCGAAGAAATTGGAATGCGGATCGAGTTCGCGCAACATGCTCGGGATTGCGCCATGGTATAGCGTGGCGTCCGGGTCGACCTTGTCGGCGAAGTTGGCTTCCACCGCCTCATACACTTGCGTGAACTTCTTGATGCTCGCGTTCATATCCGCGTCGGATTGAGCCGCAAGATGGATCTGGATGGGCGCTAAGAAAACAGCCAGCGCCGCGAACGGCAAGCACCGGGGGGAAAAGGGCATCTTTTACCTCAGATCTTTCTATGGTAGCAGCAGTTTTGGCGAATCCGCAGAGGAATTTTAGGGCCCCGCGGGCGTTTTCAATCGATCCCATTCGAATTCGGGAAGATACGGCATTGAGGACGGTTCCCGAGGCCAAGAGGTTGCTAACATTTTCTAACGCCGGCGCCGCAACCGCTTTACCTGCCAGAGTTTACGAAGGCATCCCGGACCCGGCCTCCAAACGCCGGCGCGCCTTGCGGAAGACAGCCTGGAACATGGCTGGGGTCAGCTTTCCGGTAAAAGTGTTCTGCTGGCTGGGGTGGTAGGAGCCGATAAGCACTGGCAGACCGGGTGCGATCCGGTACTCCTGGCCGTGGGCGAAGCGGAAGGCGGAGCGCCGGGCGATTTTCCCGCCATCGCGCAAAATCGAAAGATAGACGTCGAAAGCGAGCCGCCCCAGCGCGATCACCACGCGAACGTCGGCGAGCAGCTCTAATTCGCGCTCGAGGTACGGCCGGCAGTTGCGAATTTCCTGTGGGAGAGGCTTGTTTCCAGGCGGGGCGCAGCGGACCGAGGCGCTGATATACGCATCCCGCAGCTCCAGCCCATCCTCCCGCGAAACGCTGGCCGGCTGCGAAGCGAACCCGGTTTCATACAGAGCGCGGTAGAGAAAATCGCCGGAGCTATCGCCGGTGAAAATCCGGCCCGTGCGGTTTGCTCCATGCGCGCCGGGAGCCAAGCCGATCAGCAGCAGCCGGGCGTTCGAGTCGCCGAAGCCGGGCACTGGACGGCCCCAATATTCCCAATCCAGGTAGGCCCGGCGCTTGGTGTGGGCCACGTGCTCGCGATATTCCACCAAACGGGGACAACGGCGGCAGCCGATAATCTGCCGGTTGAGAACTTCGAGCGCCTGCAAGCTATTTAGCTTCGCACAGACGAACACCGGCACCGCGCTAACGGGCGAGCTCGAGACGGAGGTTTTCGAGCGATGGCTCAACGGCGTGATCGCAAGCAGAGTCGCTTTGGATGATGGTGGCGAACAACGGTACCAGTTCCGGGTCTCGCCATCCGCGCCGGACCTCCTCTTCCATTACCGCAATAGCGGCCCGCGGAGATAGTGCCGGCTTGTACGGGCGCTCCGTGGTGAGGGCGTCGAAGATGTCGGCTACCTGGAGAATACGAGCCAGCAACGGAATGTCTTCGCCCGCCAGGCCGTCCGGATAACCGGAGCCGTCCCAGTGTTCGTGATGGTTGCGGATGATAGGGAGCACCGGCCAAAGGCTTTTCATGGCGCGGCAGATCTCTTCGCCGCGCAGCGGGTGGCTGCGCATGGTTTCCCATTCTTCCGCCGTCAGGGGACCGCTCTTGAAAAGGATCGCGTCCGGAATTCCGACTTTGCCGATATCGTGCAAATAACCGCCGCGGAACAGAGCCGTTAAATCCTGCTTGGGAAGGCCGAGCGCCTCGCCCAGCATCACCGAGGTGACGGCCAGGCGGTGGCAATGCTGGCCGGTGTTGGGATCGCGATGCTCCACCGCTTGCGCCAGGGCGAAAAGGATGCTTTCGGCCTCCTCGAGCGAATCGATTAGTGCTTTGTTGCGGAGCATGGCGCGGACGCGCGTGCGGACCACGGCCGGATGCAGCGGCTTGATGAGAAACTCGTCGGCGCCCGAGGATATGCCGACGATTTCGTTTTCAACGCCCTGCACGCTGGTCATCATAAGGATCGGGATCAGCTGCGTGGCGCGGTTGGCCTTCATCCAGCGGCATAACTCGGGACCGCTCATGCCCGGCAGCAGCAAATCCAGAATGACTAGGTCGATCTTTTCCGATTGGAGCAGCGCCATCGCATCGGAGGCATTCCGGACTTCCAGCATTCGATACGGCGAGGCTTTGAGGATGCCTCGGAGCAGGCGGCGGCTGATGTCCTCGGAGTCCACGATTAGGATAGCGGCGGCTGTGGCGGGGTTTTCGCCGGTCTCAAAGAATGTGACTACCGGCGCGGCCTGGAGTTCGGTGAGCGGGACGATTGGGTCAAGACTGGCGGACATTCTAGGCGGAACTGGGCCCACTTCTTACGTATCGGCAGGCTTTTACCTTACGTTTAGCCCATTAAACCCACGAATTAAATGAACGATAGCCGCAGATCTGTCGCCCGCCCATTTGGCTAGCTGCCGAACGGCTCTCCTGGTCCGTTCGCTTTCGGCGCCGTTCTTGCTCCAGGCTCTCGACTTCAATCAGCGCGTCAGGCTTTAAGCGCTGCCTGTACGTACTCGGGTTTCAGCGGTAGCCGGCGCACGATCTTGCCGGTTGCGTCGTGCAGCGCGGCGGCGATGGCGGGTGCGGCCAGCGCGTTCGCCGCCTCCGACCCTCCGCCGTAGGCCCCCACCTCGGGCTTGTGCAGCATCACCACCTTGATCTCGGGAACGTCCTCCATCTTGAGGATCGGGTAGGTGAACCAATCCCGGCTGGTGATGCCGCTCTCGTCGAAGCGCGCTTCTTCGAGCAGCGCGTGGCTGACGCCCATGACCGCGCCGCCTTCGATCTGGCGCTTGAGCTGCATCGGATTGACGACGATACCCGGGTCCACCGCAATGGTGTATTTTTCCACCGCGATCGCGCCGGTGCTGGGTGTGACGGCGATTTCGCACACGCAGGCCCAGTAGGTTCCCGAGCGGAGCATGAGCGACACGCCGCGGCCGCGCAGCGTCGCTGTGCCACTGGTCGAAGCGCTGGGATGCGGCGCGGGCCGTGTCTGCCAGCCCGACGCCTCGCGCACGGCTTTTAGAACACCGATGGCGCGATCCTCGCGCGCATGATCGATACGGAATTGAATCGCGTCGGCGCCGGCCAGCGCCGCTGCTTCGCTAATAGCCAGCTCGCGCGGGAAATTCTGCTGGAACTGGCCCGGTGTCCGCATGCTGTGATCCCGCAGACCGATCGCCAACGGCGAGGCCTTCTGCCCCACTTGGTATGTGCCGTGGCCGCGCTCGGCGAGCACCGCGACGCCGTCGTATACCCACGGGTCGGCGATATCGTTGACCGTGGATCCGATAAATTCCGCCTTCTCGTTCGGCGCGGCCATCGTCGGCAAGCCGGCCAGCACCGCGCCAATCGGCCGGTCATCCTGCATAGCGGGCATGTAATGGTCGATTTCATAGGCCAGCATCTTGCCCTTCGCATCCAGCCCGATTTGCACGTCGGAATACGCCGCCGGAGACTGCGTGGACCACTGCAAATCGTCCGGGCGCATCCACTGCACACGCACCGGACGCCCCATAGCTCTCGACAGGATCACGGCTTCGTCTTCGGCGCCCGCGTTGCCTCCGTTCGACCGGCCGTAATGACCCGGACCGGAGAAAACGCGCACCACGACGTTGTCCACCGGCGTGCCCAGCATCTGCGCGATCTCGCCGCGCAGCGCCTGCGGATTCTGATTATGCGTGTAGATATATACGGTACCGTCCGGCCGCGCATCGGCCAGCGCCATGGTCGGACCCATCGGCGCGTGCTTCATGAAAGGAAGCTCGTAGCTCGCGTTCAGCTTCTTGGCGGCCTTGGCCATCGCGGGCGCAATATCGCCGCGGGTTTTGTCGCTCTTCGCGACGCGCGTCGATTTCCAATCCGCTGCTTCTCGGAGGTGTTTGTGCAGATTCGCGTTACCGGGCAGACCTTTCCAGTCGGTCCACTTCGTCGCGCTGGCCACCTGCTGAGCGGCGCGGATGGCTTCCCATTCGGTGGGCGCGACCACGCCGACCAGGTTGCCCTTTACAACCACTTGAGCGTTCGGAAACTTGGTCTTGTCCACTTCGCCGGCGGAAACGAGCGTCGATCCGAGCGTCTTGGGATGCACCACGCGCGCGTGCAGCATATTGGGCAAGCGCACATCCGTGGCCCACTTCTCGCGGGCCGTGACTTTGGAGGTCACCACGGCGTTCTTGTACGGCTTGCCGACGATCGTGTAGTCTTTCACCGGCTTCATGGGCGGGTTGCCCGTCACCGTCAAACCCATAAGACTGGTCAGTTCGCCGCTGACCGGAATCGTAAGCTTTAGCTCCTGGCCTTTGACCAGTTCGCCATAAGTCATGCGCTTGCCGCCGCCCGAGGCGACGCCGTCCTTCATCGTGACTTGGTTCTTGGCGATGCCCAGGCGCTGCGATGCCAGATCGAGCAGGGCTTGATAGGTATAAGCCGCCGCCTTGCGGATATTGGGCGTGCCGCGGCCCAGAAAATCGAACGCGCCGCTGCCGTCCGGTGTGCGGTCCGTGTCGCCCGTCACCACTGTGGTCACGTCCTCAAACCGCGCGTTCAGCTCTTCGGCGACGATCTGTTTATATGCGGTGAAAGTAGTGCTCTGGCCGAAATCGCTCTTGCCCGTGCGAATCAGGATCGTGTTGTCGGGATGAATTTCGATCCAGGAGCCGGGCAGCGACGCATCCAGCGAATTTTTGGAGCGAGCCGCGTGGACCATTTTGCGGGAGGCGGCGCCGCCGGCCAGGCCGAAACCGACGAACAGCGCTCCGCCCGCTTGTACCAACTGGCGCCGCGTCAGGGTGGCGCCGAAAATGTCAACCGATTTCCCGGTAGCCATATTTACCTCGCTTTCGCCATCATTTGTCCGGCACGCTGCACAGCTTCGATGATCGCCGTGTAGCTGCCGCAGCGGCACAGATGCGCCGAGGGGCCGGAGGTGGTAAACGCCGCTTTGATTTCGGCGAGCGTCGGCGTGGGATTCTGCTCCAGCAGTTCCGTAGCCTTGATCATCATGCCGTTCTGGCAGAATCCGCACAGCGGCGTTTGCTCTTCGATCCAGGCCTGCTGCACCGGATGGAGCGTTTTCGCCGCTTCGGCTTTCGGCAGGCCCCGTTGCTGAGCCCACCTGGCCGGTAAGCCTTCCAGCGTCGTGATCTCTTTTCCCGCTGCAGCCGAAATGGGCATCACACAGGAACGGACTTCTTTACCGTCGAGCAGGACCGAGCAAGCGCCGCACTGCGAAAGACCGCAGCCGAATTGCGGCCCGGAAAGCTCGAGATCGTTTCGGAGAACGTAAAGCAGGGGAGTGTCGCCAGGCGCCTGGACGTCGTGCCGGACGCCATTCACATTGATCGTCACCATGCAAACTCCTTGAGGAAAGGTGTTACCGATCCGAGGTTCATGTTAGCAGGAAGCCGCCAATAACGCGATGCCTGAACGCCGATGCGGCGCCCATCATCCGCCCATCCGCGGCTATAAGTCAGCCGCGCTAAACCGTCCGTTGCGTGCGTCCCACCAGCGGCAGACGGATGCGCAGCACCCGCTCGCGGTTGCGCTCTTCTTCGAGATTGCGGCTGCGGGCCGTCAACAAATCGCGCAGGCTGATCATGCCGAGCAGCTTGCGGCGGTCCTCGCGATCCACCACCGGGAAGCGCGTCAGACCCAGCTCCGCCATGCGATACACCACCACGCGCAGCGGCTCGTCCGGATACGCCACTACGGGATCGATCGCCATATCGGCGAGGGTCCCGCTGGGCGGATTCGGATCCGACAGCAGCTTCTGCAGCCGGCTGCGCGTGATCACACCGTGAAATTCGCTCTTGCTGTCGATAACCGGGTAAAGCAGTTGCCCTCGCTGGCCATTCTTCGATGTCAGCGCGGAGCGTACCTCATCCAGGCTGCTGTCGGACTTAAAGGCCACCAGGTTGGTGCGCATCGCGTCCCGGACAAAGAGAATTTCCAGCGGATCGACGGCGTACTCACGGCTCAGGTGATAGCCGCGTCGAGCCACTTTCTCGGTCAGGATCGACCGCTTCAGCACCAGAACCGTGAACGCGTGCGAGATCACGCTGGCCGCCAGCAGCGGCATCAGCATGTTGACATCGTGCGTAAGCTCGAGCGCGAAGATAATGCCTGTTAGCGGCGATCGCATGGTGCCGCCCAAGATCGCGCCCATGCTGACCAGGGGCCAGAATCCAGCGCCCTCATTGGGCAGGAACATGGCCTCGATGCCGCCCAGCGCGCCGCCCATCATCAGCAGCGGGGCCAGCACGCCGCCCGACGTTCCCGACCCGAGCGATACGGCCCAGATCACCGATTTCACCAGCAGAATGCCGGCGATCGCGCCCAGAGCAACATGGCCTTGCAGCAGGTTGCCGATCGTGTCGTAACCGACGCCCAGCGCTTGCGGGAAGATCAGGCCGCCGATCCCTACTACTAGACCGCCGATCGCCGGCCACCACATCCAATGGATCGGCAGCTTCATGAACGCATCTTCCGATGCGTAAACCGCACCGGTGAGCAGCATCGACAACACGCCCGCCAAAAGACCGCAAATCACGCAGCCGAGCAGGCCTTCCGGGCCGATGAACACAGGATGGGACGGAACAGGAAATAAGGGCCCGGTCCCGAGAATGTAGCGCCGCGCAGCGCCCGCGGCCGCGCTGGCGAGCGCGACCGGAACCAGGCTTCGAGGCTTCCACTCGAACAGCAGCAGCTCGACCGCGAGCAGCACCGCCGCCACCGGCGAGGCGAACGTCGCCGACATGCCCGCGGCCGCGCCCGCAACCAGCAGCGTCTTGCGTTCCGCGCTGGTCAGGTGGAAGAATTGCGCGATCATGGAGCCGAATGCGCCGCCCGTCATAATAATGGGACCTTCCGCGCCAAACGGGCCGCCGCTGCCGATCGAAATGGCCGACGAGAGTGGTTTTAAAAACGCCAGGCGCGGCTGCACCCGGCTTCCGTTGATCAAAATCGATTCGATCGCTTCCGGGATGCCGTGGCCGCGAATTCGTTCCGAGCCGTAGCGCGCCATCAACCCGATAATGAGAGAGCCGCCGACCGGCACCAGAATCGCCCACGCGCCCAGCGTGTTATCGGCGGGAGACACCAGGCGAGCATCCCAGCGCTGGTAATAAAAAAGATTGGTAAACAGTCCAATGAGCCGCAGTAGTACCCAAGCTACACCGCTGCTGATTAAGCCGATAACCATCGCTAATAGCGAGATCGGAATCAGCCGCGAATTGGTCGTGAAATCACCTAAGGCGTGCGCGCGTTTGATCTTCGTGTTCATGCGGCGCTCCGTCGGGTTTTAGACCCGTTACCACGCGCCCGGCGCAAACAACGCAGCGCCGTTGCTAGCGCGGGACCGGCCGAATCCAGCTCGCGCCGGTGCGCGAGCGAAAGGCTGCGCAATACACCCGCGCCGGAGCGCGTAAGGTGCACGATCACTTGACGCCGGTCGTCTGCGCTGCTGGTCCGATTCACGTATCCGTGTTTTTCCAGCCGGTCCACCAGCTCCACCATGCTGTGATGTTTTAGCTGCAGGCGCGAGGCGAGTTCGCCGATCGTGGCCCGCTTGCCTTCCGGCAAGCCTTTGATGGCCAGCAGAAGCTGATGCTGCTGCGGCTCGAGCTCGTGCGTACGTGCCTGCTCCTCGCTGAAATGCAGATAGCGGCGGATCTGGTACCGGAAGTCCGCCAGGGCGCGGTATTCGTGAGGCGATAGGTCCATCCCATTTATATCGTACCACGATATAACCTCGGTCCCCGTCATCGGATAACATCGCATAAACTTCCGAACTGGACTATAGTAGTAACTCCATGGCAGCATCCCGAGGAAACCTTCGGCGTCACAACCGCTCGCCCGTCGAGTCGCCAATTCAGGTGCTCTGGACGGACTCGTCCGGAGTCGATAAGTCGGTCAACGGCCGCACCATCGACATTTCCGAAGAAGGCTTGCGCGTCAAAACGCCGGAGCCGATCGACCGCGGCACCTACGTCACCTTTTCCGCCCCAAAAATTCCCCTGCGGGGGCGCGCGTCGGTTCGAAGCTGCCGCCAGCAAGGTCTGACCTATCTAGTCGGCTTGGAGTTCACAAGCGGCCTGCGCTGGAAGCCCGCGCCACCCGAATCTGGCAGCAAATAAAAAACGCTGATTAGGCATATTCAATCTTTCGATCTGAAAACGCCAACCGACGCGATATCATGTTCGGCTATATGGGCCCACGTTGCTCCCTACTACTGCTGTCTCTTCCCGTCCTCGCTTTCGCTCAAGGAGCGGTTCCCACAATCGATACCCGGTTAGCCACCCTGGAGGCAGCCGTCAAGTCGGCGCAGAGCGCCGGCGACAACGCGTGGATGCTCACCAGCGCCGCGCTGGTGCTGATGATGACCGGCCCCGGCTTGGCGCTCTTTTATGCCGGCTTGGTGCGGCGCAAAAACGTTTTGGGCACCATGATGCACAGTTTCATCCTGATGGCTGTGATCAGTGTCTTGTGGGCGATTGTTGGCTATAGTCTCGCGTTCGGCGAAGGTTCGGCCTTTATCGGCGATCTTCGCTATGCCTTTCTGAACGGCGTCGGAAGCGCGCCCAATGCGGATTACGGCGCCACTGTGCCGCATCAGACCTACATGATTTATCAGCTCATGTTCGCCATCATCACACCCGCGCTGATCTCCGGCGCATTCGCCGAGCGCATGAAATTCAGCGCGATGCTGCTGTTTACTATCTTGTGGGCGTTCTTGGTGTACTTCCCGCTGGCGCACATGGTTTGGGGCAAGGGGGGACTGCTCAACGCGTTCCTCGGCGGCAAGATCCCGTGCTTCGATTTCGCGGGCGGAACTGTGGTCCACATCAGTTCCGGTGTTTCGGCCTTGGTGTGCGCGCTGTACTTGGGCAGGCGCAAAGGTTACCTCGCCGAACCCATGAAGCCCCACAACGTGGTGATCAGCGTGATCGGCGCCTGCCTGCTATGGGTCGGTTGGTTCGGCTTCAACGCGGGTAGCGCGGTTGCCGCGTCCGGCCTGGCCACCAGCGCGTTCATTGCTACGCATTTCGCCACCGCCGCGGCGGTGCTGGGCTGGATGTTCGTCGAATGGGTGCGCAACGGCAAACCGAGCGTGCTGGGCGCTATCTCCGGCGCAGTGGCCGGCCTGGTCGCCATCACGCCCGCTTCCGGATTCGTCAAGCCCTTTCCCGCGATGCTCATCGGATTCGCGGCCGGCGTCATGTGCTTCTTCATGGTGACCGTCGTCAAGAGCAAATTCGGCTACGACGACTCGCTGGATGCCTTCGGCGTGCATGGCGCGGGCGGCACTCTGGGCGCCCTGTTAACCGGCGTCTTCGCCACCAGCGCTGTGAACGACGGTTTGAAAGATGCGAGCGGGAAAGTCCTCGGACTCGGTTTGGTGGACGGCCATCCGGGCCAAGTGCTGAATCAGTTCATCGCCGTGGCGATCTCGTGGGGTATGGCCATTGTCGGCACCCTGATCATCCTGAAGATCTGCGATGCTGTATTGGGCGTTCGCGTGTCGCCCGATCAGGAGCTCGAGGGACTGGACGTGAGCATGCACGGCGAAGAAGGATATAATTTCGAGTCGTAAGCCAGACCCGCCTTACACCATGAAAAAAATCGAAGCGATCATTCAGCCCCACAAACTCGAGGACGTCAAGGAAGCGCTCAAGGCCATCGGCGTGGATGGCATGACCATCACCGAAGTACGCGGCCACGGCCGGCAGAAAGGCCACAAGGAGGTCTACCGCGGCATGGAGTACCAGGTGGATCTTCTCCCCAAGGTCAAATTGGAAATGGTGATTGCCAACGAGCGCGCCGACGAGGTGATCCGAACGGTCGTCAATAGCGCGCGTACGGGCAAGATCGGCGACGGCAAGGTTTTTATCTACGACGTAGCCGAGGCGATCCGGATCCGCAATGACGATCGGGGCGAGTCGGCCCTGTAAGCAGCTTGCGTGGACGAGTAGCCGCCCCGAAATCTACTCTGTTTCCACTCACAGCCCGTGCAGAACCCGAAACTGATGGGACGCTTCTTTGTCCGTCATAGAAGCGATATAGTCGGCAACGATCCGTGCCACTGATGGTGTTGTTTTAGGCGCCTCCTCGAGTTGTGCTTGTACGTTCATCGGAAAGACTTTCGAACGGCTGGTGCTGAGCGCTGCGTCAATAAATATATTAAACAGACCCTCTATAATCCGGTCCTGGCCGTGTCGGCCGGTCGCCAATTCGTGATGAAGGATTACGTAGTGCCAAGTTAATTCTTTAAGAACGCGCACTTCATCCAATGCATACGCTTGGATAAAGACCGGCGACGCGTGATCGCGTGGCTGCAAGCGAATTGCGTCAACGAAGCGTGAGATGAGAACGGTACTGAGCCGCCAAAGATGCCGCTGCTGGTCCGCCGTCGCAAGATAGCGTCGGCCGATGACAAACATCTCCGCTATTGTTTCGAACGCATTTTCAAACTCCGAGTGCCGAACCTTGAGTTCGGGGCAACGCTCAAAGACTTCCTTAAAGAAATCGTCCCGCTCTGTATCGCCACCTGGAGCCCCAAGCCGTTCAAGAGGGATTTGACCTGCGCAGAAAAAATCAATGAGATCATGTACCGCGTAAGTGATGTCGTCAGCCCAGTCCATCAGTGCGGCTTCAAGACTCTGCGTGAACGTAGGGAACGGCTGTTGCCGTCTTACATTTGAACACTTGTCGTTCAGAGCGATACGCGCCCCATTTATTCTTTTTCTTCGAATTGCCTCCATGTATCCACGGATACTTAAGGATTGCATTCAGGGTCGCTCTAGTAAGATTGAGCCCTTCGATTGGACTATTTGGCGCTATAGCGACTGCGTCACTGATAGCTAGCCTGCTGACTGTGCGAAAACCTGCGCATTTCCTTCAAACCCATCGGGGACGTTACCGGTCGCTTTGAGAACACGGTTCAGTGTTTCTTCAGCCGTGTGCCCGAAAGGTGGATGGCCAAGATCGTGCGCCAGGCCCGCCGATTCAGCAACGTCGGGGTCGATGCCACCGAGTGCGTTGGCTTCGTCCGGCTGCTCGCGCAGGAGCTTCTCGGCGAGACGGCGAGCCAGTTGAGCTACTTTGAAAGAATGCGTGAGGCGGTTGTGGAAAACATGTCCGCGCTCGGCCCCGACTACCTGCGTGACCTCGGCAAGCCGCGCGAGCGCCGGCGAGTATAGGATCCGGTCACGATCAATCTGGGCCGCCGTGCGATAGTCCTGACGCTGCTCGGGGACGAACCGATCATCTCTAGCGTAAGCCAGCCGTGTCTTACGAGGCAATGCGGAATTTGCGTGCCGGGGTAAGGATGATCTGCCGTAGATAGAGTAACGGCACAACAGCCGCCTTTATTTGGTGGCGTCCAATATTTGCCTGCACGCTAGCCACAAGTTCGTTCAACGAGAGATCCCCCTTCGCCTCTCGCAGAGCTCTGATAATTAGCTTCTGGACTTGAGTGCTTGGCATGTTCTCTACTCTGATTCTCCCTCCTACAATCCTCCGCAGTCAATCTCCTCTAGCACGCCTTGCGAGAGACAGTGTGTACGGGCTGCGAAAAATCCGGGCACCACTAGCCTGCTGTGGTGAGGAATCATTTTGTTGCGGCTCTCGTGCCAATACTGCTTCAGGTTTCAGCGCGCTCGCTATTACCAACTGCATCACTAGTTGCATTCCTCAGCCAGCGAACTATCCTGATCGTTTCTGATCTTTTCTGATCTTTTGGTTGGCATGCAAGACTACTGAGACGGTCGTACGAACGATGGAGCAGCTAGTCTTTCGCGCCGCCTGACGGGTCAGCTCCAACCTACCGCGTACAATAGTTCTGATGATTCCTAAAGTGCGCAAGGCGGTCTTTCCCGCTGCAGGACTCGGAACTCGATTTCTCCCCGCTACCAAGGCGCAGCCCAAGGAGATGCTGCCCCTGGTGGACAAGCCTTTGATCCAGTACGGGGTCGAAGAAGCCATTCATTCCGGCATTCAGAACATCATCATCGTGACCGGACGCGGCAAAACCGCCATCGAAGACCACTTCGACGTCAGTTTTGAGCTGGAACAGACCCTCGAAGCCAAGAATAAAAAGGATCTCCTCAAGATCGTTCGCGACGTGAGCGACATGATCGACGTCTCCTACGTCCGCCAAAAGGAGGCGCTCGGGCTCGGCCACGCCGTACTGCGCGCGAAAGAACTGGTAGGAAACGAGCCGTTCGCAGTAGTGCTGTCGGACGACGTGATCGACTCCGAAATTCCTGCCATCCGGCAATTACTCGATGTGTACGATTTCTACGGCGCATCCGTGGTGGCGCTGATGGAAGTGCCCGGCGACGCCATCTCCGCTTATGGTGCCGTGGATGCCGATCCTGTGGCTCACAATTCCGGCAAGGACCGGCTGTTCCGCATCCGAAACATGGTGGAAAAGCCCAAGCCTTCCGAAGCGCCGTCCAATCTGGCCATCATCGGCCGTTACGTCCTCACGCCCGACGTGTTTGCTTCGATCGAAGCGATTGAGCCAGGCAGTGGCGGCGAAATCCAGCTCACCGACGCCCTGAAGCACTTGGCGCGGAATCGCCCCATCTACGGCTATCGTTTCGAAGGAACACGCTACGACGCCGGCGACAAGCTGGGCTTCCTGAAAGCCACCGTCGAGTTCGCGCTGCAGCGCTTTGATCTGGGCGGCCCCTTCCGCGAATACCTGAAGCAACTCAAGCTGTAACTCCACCGACTTATGAGCCAACTCAACAACAAAGTTGCAATTGTCACTGGCGGAAGCCGGGGGATCGGCAAAGCTATCGCCGAAGTGTTCGCGCGCGAGGGCGCGACGGTCATCATCTGCGGCCGCAAGCAGCACTCGCTGGACGAGGTCGCTGCCCAACTCAAAAACCTTCCGGGGACCATCCTCCCTATGGCCTGCCACGTCGGAAAACTGGAGGAGCTGCAGCGGTTGGTCGACTCCACCAGCCGTGACTTCGGCAAGATCGACATCGTGGTGAATAATGCCGCGACCAACATTGCGCAGGGGCCGGGCATCGAGATGGACGATGCCCAGTTCGACAAAATGGTCGAGGTGAATCTCAAGAGCGCTTACCGCTTAACCCGGCTGGTGGCGCCCGGCATGTCCCAGCGCGGTTCAGGATCCATCATCAACATCGCGTCGATCGCCGGCCTGCGCCCGCAGTTCCATGGGCTTTTGTACAGCATGACCAAGGCGGCTCTGATCATGATGACCCAATCCTACGCCCTCGAACTCGGGCCCTTGGGCGTGCGGGTAAACGCGATCGCGCCGGGCCTGATCCAGACCGTTCTGAGCGAATACTACTGGAAAGACGAAAATAAATGGCAGGAGATGCTCGCCCGGCAGCCTTTAAAGCATCTCGGACAGCCGCTCGAAGTGGCCGAAGTGGCGCTGCTGCTCGCCAGCGAAGCTTCTTCATACCTGACCGGCCAGACCATCGTCGTCGATGGCGGCCGCGTATTATCCTCGATGTAGATGTCATCGAGACTGTTTGCCACCCTGCTGATCGCCTCGGCCGGCTATGCGGGCATTGTAACGGATGTTGTTACCGCTATTAAACAGAACAATTTCGCCGCCGCCGACGCGCTCCTGGCAACCTACCGCTCCCAGTCTGGCGTGACGCCGGATTATCTGGAAGCTTTGTCCTGGCTGGGCCGCGGCGCCCTCGCTGCCCGGCAGTTGGATAAAGCAGAGGCGTATGCGCGCCAGACAGAAACTCTGGCGCTCCAGCAACTCAAGAAACGGCCGCTCGATGCCGAGCCGCATCTGCCGATTGCCCTTGGCGCCGCAATCGAAGTGCAGGGTCTGGCGTTGAACGACCGCGGTGAACGCGGAGAAGCCATCGCTTATCTCCAGAAAGAACTCGCCGCGTATCGCGACACTTCCATTCGCACCCGGATCCAGAAGAACCTGAATCTGCTGTCGCTGAACGGCAAGCCCGCGCCTGCGCTCGACCAGCGCGCCTACTTAGGGGTGAAGCCGGCGCCGCTCGCCCGCCTGAAGGGCAAACCGGTTCTGCTGTTCTTCTGGGCGCACTGGTGCCCGGACTGCAAACAGGAAGCGTCGATTCTCGCCGAAATCCAAAAGGAGTATGCCACCAAGGGGTTAGTGTTGGTGGCTCCGACCCAGTATTACGGATACGTCGCGCGCGGTGAAGAAGCCGGCCCCGCGGCTGAATTGCAGTACATCGACCAGGTGCGGCATACCTATTATCCGAACTTGGCCAATGTACCGGTCCCAATCAGCGAGGAAAACTTCAAGAACTACGGCGCCAGCACTACTCCCACGCTGGTGATCGTTGACCGCCAGGGTATCGTCCGTGTCTATCATCCCGGCGCGATGACGCTGGATGAGCTGCGGGCGGCGCTGAACCGGATCGGGTGAGCATGCCTGAGGGAATCACCAAAATCGCGGTCGAAGGTTTCAAATCGATCGCCAAACGCCAAGAGGTCGAGATCCGGCCGCTGACCATCCTGGCGGGCGCCAACAGCTCCGGAAAATCCAGCATCATGCAACCGTTGCTGATGCTTAAGCAGACGCTGCAAGCAACGTACGATCCCGGGCCTCTGAAACTGGACGGGCCGAACGTAAAATTCACATCAGTTGAAGAGTTCTTGTCTCGGGTTAATGGACTACATCGCTCCTTGTCGATAGCGCTGTTTACTGGGGGATTGGATTTAGAGGTTAACTTTGGGAAGGCGGACTCTGGTTTCGATATTGTTGAACAGCTAGAAACCTATCCTGGCGGAAAACTGCGCCATCTTCGGCCCCAAAATGACGCCGGAAGAGATCGAAGATGCCTTCGGCCAGGCCGCACCAGCCCAAGTGTTTCGGGAACGCTGCTTTTTACATTGTGGATTTTCAGCCGGGATAGCGTTGAACCCCCTACGCATCGAATCCATGCTCCAGGAGATGATTCACGTCCCCGGCCTACGCGGGAATCCAGAACGGGCGTATCCAGTTACGGGAACCGGCCCCCTCTACCCCGGCACGTTCGAAAACTACACGGCGAGCGTGATTCTGCGATGGCAAAAAGACAAACTCTCGAACGACGTCGAGCTAATTAGCGATCTCCAGAAAATCCACATGGCGCGATCGGTGTTTGCACATCGAATCAGCGATGTCGCTATTGAGCTGCGGGTTGGCATGCTGCGCGAACGGGCTCACAACTTGGACAACATCGCCGATGTAGGCTTCGGAGTATCCCAGGTTCTTCCAGTGGTCGTTGCGCTACGCGCGGCGGACGAGGGGCGGCTGGTATATCTGGAGGAACCCGAGATCCACCTTCACCCACTAGCCCAAACCAAATTGGCTGAAGTCCTCGCAAACGCCGCCAAACGAGGCGTCCGAGTTGTGGCAGAAACGCATAGCTCTCTTCTGTTGACCGGAATCCAGACCCTGGTTGCGAAAGGTGAGCTTCCCGCGGAAATAGTTAAGCTCCACTGGGTGCAGCGGGATGCTCGCACCGGTATCAGCAGAGTTTGCAGCGCTGATCTTGACGAGAACGGCGCATTCGGAAACTGGCCGGAGGACTTTGACGACGTAACGCTCTCTGCTGATCGGCAATATATGGACGCTGTAACCGCGCGGAGCTCCGGCTAGTGGCCAAGAAGATATCGAGGCGTCTTGTCATCGACGCCTCGGTCGCCCGGTCCGCCACAATGTCCAACGACTCTACCTCGACCGCCTGCCGCGAGTTCTTGCAGGAAGTTCTGAGGGTCTGCCATCGGGTCGTCCTCACACCCGAAATCGAACAAGAGTGGCAATATGCCGCTCTGCAACTTCGTTCCACACCCGACCTGGTGAGGGCAAGGTTCCTGGTGGGTGGAGGTTCGCGATGGACAGAAAGGGCAAGCTGCTTCGGGTGCGTGTTCAACGCGACGGCGCGCTGCGGAACAAGATTAACCGAATGGGTCTGCGCGATCAGGACCGGCGAGCGGTTCAAGAAGACCTCCACCTGATCGAAGCCGCCTGTGCTTCTGATCGCGTGGTGATCTCCCGGGACGACGCCGCTCACGTTCTACTGAGCAGCATTGCCCCAAGCTGCCCGGGCTTCCGAAATGTGATGTGGTGCAATCCCGTCACGCGCGGGCCGCAGGCATTGGAATGGCTCAGAGACGGGGCCGCTCGCGTTCGAGCGTGGCAACTGCGATCAGCGAGGTCACCTGGCGTGTCCAGACACAAAAAAGGCCCCGATTGCTCGGGGCCGTTTGCATGAACCCTAAATTGACTGCAAGCCCTCTCGGGGCGCCGCTATTTTACTTTTTCTTCTTCGCGGCGGCTTTCTTCTTCGGCTTCGCAGCCTTCTTCGTTGCGTTCTTCATCGATTGATTCTCCCTAACATCAGATTTGCGATCACAGATCGCAGTGTGATTCATATATAAGGTGGATTGGATTGAAAGTCAAGAAAAAAATGCACATCGCTCCTCCCCACGCGCCTCCCTCCGTTCGCTTCGGCCACCGAAAACCATTCAATGCCTCAATTGTTCCCGCGCCAATAAATCAGATCCGGCCACTTTTGTTGTTGTCCGGCGCGCCGGACCGCGCTAGGATCGAAGAAAATGAGCTATCGCGCCATCCAGCACCTGTGCGCGCCGGTCTGCGCGGCCGTGTTGCTCTCCAGTTGCGCCCACCATCGCCAAGCCGCGCGCACACCGCTGCCGCCGCTGCCGCCGCCCCCGGCCGCGATTCAAAACACCGAGACCGGAATTGCCAGTTGGTATGGACATCCCTATCACGGACGCGCCGCTGCCAATGGCGAAATCTACGACATGGAGAAATTGACCGCCGCGCACCGCACGCTTCCATTCGGCACCTGGGTGCGAGTGACGAATCTGAGTAACGGAAAATCGATTGACCTCCGGATCATCGACCGTGGGCCCTTCATCGACGGACGCATCGTCGACATTTCCCATGCCGCCGCTCAGGCCATCGACATGATCGGCCCCGGTGTTGCCCAGGTGCGGCTCGACGTCCTCTCGCTCCCGGCCAGTACCATATCCACCAACTGGTTCGCCGTTCAGGCCGGCGCCTTCGCCGATAAAGATCGCGCTGAGCGGCTGCGTAGCTCGCTCCAGCGGGAATACGGACCCGCACGCTTGGTCATTCGCCCCGGCACCCCCTCGCTCTGGAGGGTGTTGGTCGGGAAAGAAAGCTCCCCCGATACCGCCGCCACCCTAGCTCGCCGCATACGAACCGAAGTAGGTCCTGCCTTCGTGGTACGGCTCGATCAGCCAGAGGCTTCCGCCGACTCCGCCGGCGCACAACAATAAGGTGAACCTCTAAGGCGCCTATACCGTCTAGGTTTGACGTACTACTGCCACCCCCCTCAAATGTGCCGATCGCTCTACCCTAAATGACCGCTCCATCTAAGATGTTGCGGTGTTGCTCAAACTCTAAAGTGCCAGTAGAGTTTATTGAGTAATGCAACACTATACTGCCTAGGGACGATTGACGAATGCTTGCCCCCGCACTCCAATCGACACCGGTCCTCGTTGGCCAATCGGCGAGGATCCGGAATGTCTTAAGAATGGTAGAAAAGCTCGGTCGATGCCGCTGGCCGGTTTTGCTGCTGGGAGAAACGGGTACAGGTAAGGAAGTAGCCGCGCGATCCATTCATAATGTTAATCCGGTAGGTCCGTTCGTCACCATCGACTGCTCGTCTCTGGTGGGCCCTCTGATGGAGAGCGAGCTATTCGGGCATGTGAAGGGGGCGTTCACCGGGGCAGTCGGCTCCAAGACCGGCCTCATCGAATTGGCCAACGGCGGTACCGCGTTTTTCGATGAAATCGGGGAGCTGCCGCTCGACTTGCAAGCCAAGCTGCTGCGCGTCCTCCAAGAAAAAGAATTTCGTCCCGTGGGATCGCTTACACAACGCCGGTCGGATTTCCGCGTGATCGCCGCCACCAATCGCGACTTGGCCAAAGAAGTGGAGAAGGGGACGTTTCGCCGCGATCTGTTCTACCGTCTCAATGTTGTGAATCTGCGGCTGGCGCCGCTCCGCGATCGTAAAGACGACATCCCGTCCCTGATCGCACATTTCCTGAACAAGTACGGCCGCGGCCACACGCTCACTCAGGAAACGCTGGAAGCTATGCTCAGCTACGATTGGCCCGGCAACGTGCGCGAGCTGGAAAACTCCATCCAGCACATGGTCGCCATCAACTCTGGCCCGCTGCTGCATGTCACGGAGCTTCCATCCATGGTGCAGAACCAGATTCTGGCGCGCAAGACCCAGTTCATGTCGGTTGCAGTGGGATCGCACTCGCTCGCTAAACCTCCGCAGGAAGCAGCCGCACACGACCACCGGACGGCAAGCGCGGAATTGAAGCGGCCGCCCATCGTACCACTCACGCAGATGGAGCGTCAGGCAATTCTGGATGCGCTGGAATACACCAAAGGCGACCGCGCGGTGGCCGCGAACCTGTTGGGAATTGGCCGCACCACACTCTACCGCAAGCTCAAGGAATACCAGCTCGCAGTCTGAGAACTCGCGCAGCACATCGCCACTAAACCAGAGTGGCAGACTCCAAGATCCTCAATCTGCTGGTAGTCGAAGACGATCTGGAAGACGAGCAGCTCCTCTGCGAAGCGCTGGCTGAAATCGAGGAGACACGCCAATGGTGCGGCTGGCGTGGCGCCGGCGTCATCCAAGTGGACCATCTCGCCGATGCGCTCGATTGCCTGAACCGGCAACGTTTCGACGCCGTACTGCTGAACTTAACCCTCCCGGACAACCCCGCCGTCCTCGATACCTTCCTGCAAATCCATGCCGCCGCGCAGGATGCCCCGATCGTCGTTCTCGCCGATGAGGAAGACGAAAGCCTGGCGCACCGCTTGTTGCGCGAAGGCGCCGAGGACGTGGTGCTGAAAACTACATTGGACTGCGCTCTGCTTGCGCGTTCAATCCGCTATGCCATCGAGCGCCGTCGGCGCAGCGCGGCCAGCCAAATTTACGCCCACAGCGCGGGCATCCTGGATCGCCACGCCTTTGCTTTGATCGCCTGTCATCTGGTGCAGTTGGCCTCGTCCCGACAGCTCGACCTGAACCTGGCCATACTCGAGATTAGCGATATTCCGGCAGCTACCCCTGACGATCGAGAAGCTCGCGAGCTTCTGCTGATGCGCGCGGCCGACCTGCTTCAAGACGCCATTCCCGCTCCCGCGGTAATTGGCCGCGTGGACAAATGCCGTTTTGCTCTGATCCTGCCGGCGCCGGGCGAAGACCCCATCGCCCGCGCCGCTCGCGAGATTGAAGATGTGCTTCGCCGCCTTGTTGCTGCCAGCGTGAGCTTCTCCATGATGCCGCTGAATGGCATCGAAAATATAGAGGGCCTGCTCAACCGGACTCAGCCCACCGAATCGCTTGTTGAAGCAAAAACCGTTATGCTGGCAGATTGAAAATCGCCCTGGATGCCACCTATAGCGCCGGCCGCAACCTGACCGGCCTCGGCGTATATTCCAGAGCCATCCTCGAGGGGCTCGCCGCCGCACATCCCGAATCTCGATTTCTCTGGTGCTATCGTCCGCACCGCTTTTTACGTTCGTTCTTGGACGCCGCTCCCCAAAACTGCCGGCGGCGTTTGCTGAACTCGGTACATCCACCGTCCGCGAACCTGTTCCACAGCCTGAATCAGCGTATCGACTGGAAACCGCGCGGCCCGGCCGTGGCGACATTCCACGACCTGTTCGTCATGACCGGCGACTACTCGACCCCCGAGTTCCGCGCCCGGTTCACCTCGCAGGCCGCCGCCGCAGCCGAAAGATCGGATCTGATCATCGCCGTTTCCGCTTTCACCGGCCTACAGGTTCAGCAGTTACTCAAGGTAGAACCGGGCCGCATCCGCGTGATCCATCACGGATGCATCGGCATCGATAACGCGCGCACGGCTAGCGAACGCGAGCCCATGATCCTGTTCGTGGGTGCGCTGCAACGCCGCAAGAACGTCGCGCGGCTTGTGGATGCATTCGAGCGAATTGCGCCCGGCTGGAAGTTGGTATTGGCCGGTTCGTTTGGCTTCGGCTCCGATGAGATCCTGAGGCGCATTCAGGATAGTCCGTGCCGCGACGATATTCAAACGCCGGGATATGTTTCCAGTGCTCAATTAGACGAGCTCTACAGGCGCGCCTCGATCTTCGCGTTTCCGTCGCTCGATGAGGGATTTGGAATGCCGGTGCTGGATGCCATGGCGCATGGCATACCAACTCTCGTATCCAATGTTTCGGCGCTACCGGAGGTGAGCGGCGGAGCCGCGCTGCTGGTGGATCCAACCGACACCAACTCCATCGCTGCCGGGCTTGCTCAACTCATCGGCGACCCCGCCCTGCGGGACACGTTGATCGAGAAAGGTTTCGCGCGGGCGCTGGAGTTTAGCTGGGAAAAAGCGGTTGAAAAAACGTGGAATGTGTACAAAGAGCTGCTGCCTTGAGGCGCCTAGCTCTTGTCTTCTTCTATAGCGATCTTCAGCGCCTTCAGGAACTTCTGATCCTGGGAGGTTAGCTTAATCTTGCCGGTGGATTCGAATTTCCGCTTCGGAGGGGCTTCGGTTTCGGCTGCTTCCGATTCCTCTTCGCCTTCGTACTCGCCGGATTCGTCGCGCTTGTTGAAACCAATGGTCGCCTCAAGCACCAGAAAAACGTCGTATCCAGCGCGCTTGATCTCCCCAATTGCGGCCGCTATGCGATCGGAGTCGGACAGGGACTCGTTGATTGCGTTGCCCAGTTCCTGCATCAGCTCTTTCAGTTTTTCTTCCAAGCAATGCCCCTTTCTTTGCGGGCCACCTTCAACATATCACTCTATCTTCTTGATGTTGGCAAGGCAAGCACAGTTTCACCCATTATTGTAAGTCCCGCTTTGGTTAGTGCCACCCGCGGGCAAATCCGCTCCCAGTTTCTGTATCGGCGGCTAATCCGTTTCCCAATAGCGGCCGGCGAAAGGGTACCAAGAGGGTACTATAGACACTTCAGATCTGCTTGAATCCAATGAGGTCCGCTACACTGAAAGAAAGCGATGTTCGCGCTGGCGAAAAAGTTTCTAGGCCATGTGATGCCCGGAGTAATCCGACCCATCCATATCCTCTGGAATCAGGTGATTGGATTTGTCTTTATCGTCCTGGCAGTAATTCCAGTACCATCGGCGATTCGAAGTTGGGGCAAGGACGGTAGCGGCCCGCGCTTGGCACTCACCATCCCGTTTGTGCTCCTGATGGCTTGGTTCGGCCTAGTATCATTCTGGAAAGCACGGAAAATCTCTAAAACATGACCGGCGAACTGCCAGGCCAGTATCCTTACACGCGCGGCATCTACCCTGACATGTATCGCGGCCGGCTCTGGACCATGCGCCAATACGCCGGCTTCGGGACCGCCGAAGAAAGCAACCGCCGTTATCGCTATCTGCTGTCGCAAGGCATCACCGGATTGTCGGTCGCTTTCGATCTGCCCACGCAGATGGGCATGGATTCCGACCACCCGCTAGCCGCCGGTGAGGTGGGACGCGTCGGAGTCGCAATCTGTTCGATCGCGGACATGCAGCGCCTGTTCGACGGGATCCGGCTGGCGGATATCACCACGTCGATGACCATCAACTCGACGGCGGCTATCCTGCTCAGCCTTTACGTCCTGGTTGCCAAAAGCCAGGGAGCGGACCTGCGTAAGATCTCCGGCACCATCCAGAACGACATTCTGAAAGAGTACATTGCGCGCGGGACCTATATTTACCCGCCGCGCCCGGCGATGCGGATCATAACCGACCTGTTTGCCTGGGCATCGCAAGAGCTGCCGGAATGGAACACGATTTCGATCAGCGGTTATCACATCCGAGAGGCCGGATCCACGGCGATTCAGGAAGTCGCTTTCACTTTGGCGAACGCGATCGCCTACATCGAGGCGGCGCTCAAGGCCGGACTGCAGGTCGATTCCTTCGCGCCGCGGCTGTCGTTCTTCTTCAACGCGCATAACAATTTTCTGGAAGAGATCGCGAAATATCGGGCGGCGCGGCGGCTTTACGCCACCATCATGCGCGACCGGTTTGGCGCGCGGAACCCGCGCTCGATGACGATGCGCTTTCATGTGCAGACTGGCGGCTCTACTTTGACGGCGCAGCAGCCGGATGTGAACGTGGTTCGGGTTTCGATGCAAGCCCTGGCCGCAGTGCTTGGAGGCGCGCAATCACTGCACACCAACGGCAAAGATGAGGCGCTGGGGCTGCCGACCGAGGACTCAGCGCGGCTGGCCTTGCGCACCCAGCAGATCATCGCCCACGAGAGCGGCGTTACGAATACGGCCGACCCGGTAGGCGGCAGCTATTACATCGAGCAGCTCACCGATGAAATCGAGCGCGGTGCGCGCGAATACATCGAGCGCATCGACGGCATGGGCGGTACGCTGGCCGCCATCGAGAACAACTACATCCAGACCGAGATTCAGAACGCGGCGTATGAATATCAGCAGAGCGTCGAACGGGGCGAGGCGATTGTAGTCGGCGTGAACCGGTTCAAGCAGGACGAAACCGAGCCGCCGCGCGTGTTCCGGCTAGATCCCCAACTCGAGCAGCAGCAGATCGCTCGCCTCCGCGAGTTGCGCGCCTCACGCGGCGCCAACACGGTTGAGACTCGTTTGGCAGCGCTAGAGGAGGCCGCGCGCTCCGGCGACAACCTGATGCCGCACATTCTGGCTTCGAGCGAAGCCTGCGCAACCGTGGGCGAAATCTCGGACCGACTGCGCGCCGTATTCGGCGAATATCACGAGCACTAAGCCACGCGCGCGAGCCTGGCCTGTGGCATGCAGCCGCTAATCCGGTTGATGTTTGCTGTCCTGGGGAGCGGGCTGTTTGCTGTCTCGGTGCGCGGGCTGACGATTACGGGCGCTGACTGCGATGCCGCATGCGGCCAGGAATGCCGCGCCGCTGTAAAGGAAGTAGAGCAAGTGCAGCGGCAAGGCTCTGATCGCGAATAACGCGCCGCGCCGCTGCGCCAGGAAGCGGTAAAAACCGTGGTTCATTGCGATCACGACGGCCGCGAACAGCAGCGATACGCGCCAATCGACCAGAATCATGGGCAACGCCAGAGACATCAGCGCGACGGATATGCGCTGGCTCCATTGCACGTTCAGATCGTTGGGGATGTGACGCTCGCGCAGCATTAGCAGCGTCCAGGGAATCGCGCGGTCCCGGATGTCGCATTCGAGGAGACCGAACAGCGTCCAACGCTTCAAATGCTTGACGGTCAAGGACGGCTCGAGCTCGATTTTATGTCCGGCGCGGATCAGGCGTGCGCCCAGTTCGATGTCTTCGGTGGAGGGACGGAGGTAGTGCTTGTCGAACCCGCCGGACGCTTGGAAAACGGAGCGGCGGACGGCGCCGCAGCCGGTCCAGAACGTACTGGCGCGCCGTTTCCCCTGCTGATGCACGAAGCAGTGCATCAAATTTTTATATTGCGATACGAACTTGGACTCGGCTGGATCGTCGTCATAAGACCCGATCAGCGCATCCAGCTTTGGATCGTCGGCGAACGCCTTCACGATGCGCTCAACAGTATCGGGCTGAATGCATACGTCCGCATCGATGAACAGAAGGATATCGCCCTCAGCGGAAGCAGCCGCCACGTTGCGGGCAAACGCGGGCCCACGGCGGCCGGCGATGGCGAGCACGCGCGCGCCCCTGGACTCGGCGATTTCAGCCGATTCATCCCAGCAGCCATCGTCGGCGACCAAGCACTCGAAATTCCGGTAAGTGGACCGGTTGACCGCATCCAGGCACCGGCCGAGCGTTGCCGCGGCGTTATGGACCGGGATGATGATTGAGATCAGCGGCTGCATACGAATTACGGAACCATCCAGCGCTCGCCTACCTCGAAGACTTTGAATCCGACGGACGGACGGAAACCAAGCATGTGATCGACGAAACGGTCCACTTCAATATCTTGATCGGCAAAAGTTCCGTAATGCATAGGGGCGACCCAGCTCGCGCGGATCTCTTCAGCGAGCTGGCCGGCTTGCGCGATATCGAAATTTCCCGGTCCGTGGATAGGCAGAAGCGCCAATGTGACGTTATAGGGGCGCAGCCGCCCGACAATGCCCTCGTACCAGCGGCAATCGCCCGCATGGTAGATGGTGCAAGCTCCGAAGCGAATCAGATAGCCGAGCTGGGGATAGCCGCCCAAAGGCGTCCAGTTCAGCTCTGGGTGCGCGGACGGCACGGCGTAAACGCGGCCGTAGGGACCACCCTTGAAGTACTCGACCCGCAGATCGGAATCCGTGGTGGTCATCCGTTCGTAAGGAATTCCCAGCGACTTGGCGTGCCCGGCCGTGCTCTTCGGCAGCACCACGCGGGCGCGGGGCGAGGCTTTGAGCATTTCAGAAAGTGTGGCCGGTTCCATGTGCGCGGCGTGCGCATGCGAGCACAGGATCAGGTCGGCATTGACGATCTCTGAGGGTACGAGCGGAGGGGCGAGCAGGCGAGTACGGCCGGGCGGCGTCGCAAAGCAGGGGTCGACATAAAAGACGATGTCCTGGAATTTGATGGCGAATCCGCTGTGGCCCAACCACCACAAGGCGGGCGACTCGCCGTTGGTGTTGTCGATCTCATCCAGCAGAGCGCGCCCGCTCTTCACCGGCTGTCTCATCGAGCGGCGGCCCTTTCCAGACGATCGCGGATTGCATCCCAGGAGGCATCGGAGGGAGGGCGCTCGACGGCGATCCAATCCCACTTTTCAGCGTCGAGTTCGTGCAGGGTTCGATACAACTCGGCGGCATAGGGTTCCGGCTGGTCCGGCATTTGGATGCAGCGGCCAGTATTAGCGGGATGCGCGATCCAGAGATATGCGCCGCGGCCTTGGGTTGGAAGCGACGCTGCGCTCACCAGCACGAGGCGAGTTTTCGGGCTGTAATGACGCGGGTGCATTCCGGGCGCGGGGTGAGCGATGCCTGCATCATGGGTGCGCACGGCGGAGACAGGGCCGATCACTGCCTCGATCTGCGCTTGCGACACCATACCCGGTCTCAACAATACCGCTTCCGAGCCTGCCAACGAAAGGACGGTGGATTCGATGCCGACGAGCGTTGGGCCGCCGTCGAGTATCATGGCGACGCGATCGCCGAGCGAATCGCGAACGTGCTCCGCGCGCGTGGGAGAGAGTTCGGTGAAGCGGTTCGCGCTCGGCGCGGCGAGCGGCACGCCGGATTCGTGAATCAAAGCCAGCGCAATTTCATTGGCGGGCATGCGGACGCCGACGGTGTGCAGGCCGGCGGTGACGCGATCGGGTACAAGCGATCTCTTCGGCAAGACCAGGGTGAGCGGGCCGGGCCAGACGCGGCGCGCCAACATCTCGGCTTTTTCGGGCCATTCGCGCACGAGTGAACGGGCCATTTCGACGGAATCGACGTGCACGATCAACGGGCTGGTAGGGGGGCGGCCCTTGGCGGCGTAGATTTTTTCGATAGCAACTGGATCGAGAGCGTTCGCGCCCAAGCCATACACGGTCTCGGTAGGGAACGCGACCAGTTCGCCCGCGCGGATGAGTGCGGCGGCGCGGCGAATCTGCTGCGCGTCCGATTCCGAGTTACTCAGGCAGCTCCTCTTTTCCGTCGCCGGAGACCTTGCCGGTGTGTTTGTAGACGAGGAAGGCGTGCATGAGCCGGTCCAGGTCGCCATCGAGCACGCGATCCACGTCGCCGATGGCGAGCTTGGTGCGATGATCCTTGATCATGCGGTACGGGGCGAGCACATAGCTGCGGATCTGACTGCCGAAGTTGATATCGAGCTTGGAATCCTCCAGCTTGCTCTGCTCGACGCGTTTTTTGTCCATTTCGAACTCGTAGAGGCGGGCGCGGAGCTGTTTGATGGCGCTAGCGCGGTTCTTGTGCTGGGAGCGCTCATTCTGGCACTGCACAACAATGCCGGTGGGGATGTGAGTCATGCGGACGGCCGATTCGGTGCGGTTGACGTGCTGGCCGCCGGCGCCGCTGGCGCGAAACACGTCGACGCGCAGGTCTTCGGGCTTGATGTCGATATTGATGTCGTCTTCGATCTGCGGGTAGACGAAGACGGACGCGAAGGAAGTGTGGCGGCGGGCGTTGGCGTCGAAAGGTGAGATGCGGACCAGGCGGTGCACACCGATTTCGGACTGGAGCAAGCCATAGGCATTGTCGCCGTTGATTTCGATGGTGGCGGATTTGATGCCGGCGCCCTCGCCTTCGAGACGATCGGTCACAACGGCCTGATAGCCGTGGCGTTCGGCCCAGCGGAGGTACATACGGAGGAGCATTTCGGCCCAATCCTGGCTTTCGGTACCGCCGGCGCCGGGGTGGATGGCCATGATGGCGCTTTTCGAGTCGTTGGGTCCGGAAAGCAGCATTCCGGTCTCGAGGGTTTCCAGGCGCTCTTCCAAGCGCTTGCTTTCACGCTCGAGGTCCGCGATAACATTTTCGCCCTCGCGCGCCAGCTCGAAGAGTGTGTCGAGGTCGGAGGTTAAGCGGGAGACCTCATCGGCATCGGCAATAGCCTGTTCCAGCCGCTTCCGTTCCTGCATCACCTTTTGAGACTTTTCGGGCTGGTTCCAAAAATCCGGGTCGGAAATCTGTTTCTCGATGGTGGTTAGCTGGTTTTTCTTGCTGGGGGCGTCAAAGATAGCTCCGCACAGCGTCGGCCTGCTGGCGGAGCGAAGCGTACTCTCTTTCCAGTTCTTCCAGTATCATGAAAGGTTATTTTAGCAAGTCGTCCAAATCGAGCAGGTGGCCGCGCTTGCCGACGTTCCAGCCTTGCGTACGGCCGAAGGTGTCCTGGACGCCGGCGGCTTCGTGGATATGACCGCAAAAGAAGTAGAGGGGCTGGCGGCGTTCGATGAAATCGCGGACGGCCTGGCTGCCGAAGTGCTGGCCTTCGCGCACGCGGTCGAGTTTAGTGGACTTGGGCGGGGTGTGGCAGATGAGGATGAGGGGGTCGAGCGAGGAGAATTTATCGAGGCGCGCGGCCAGTTCTTGTTCGGAATACTCGCCGGGGGTGTCGAAGGGGGTGGGGTTGGAGTAGCCGAGGCCGGCGACCGTTAGGTTTCCGATCTGGAGGGTCTGGCCGTGGAAGTTGTGAAAACCGAACTGCTCGCAGAAACGGGCGATGTCGGCTTCCGATTCATGATTACCGGGAAGAACGTAGATGCGGTCGGCACGCTTCTGCATAATGGGGCCGAGCTGGTCGAGGCCCCGGCCCCAATTCGTGAGGTCGCCGTCGGCGAAGTAGTAATCCGCTTCGGTGTTTACAAGTTTTTCCAGGGCCGATTTATCGCCGTGAATATCGGAGAAGACGAGCAGTTTCATGGGGAGCGACGCGCGGGGGCGAGAACTCGGCCGGGGCGCGAGGACATCTTATTTTAATCGACTGGGTGCAAGGGACGGGCCGCGCGACGGGGTTAGTGCCGATATATCGGCACTGATTTGACGCATCCTGCGTTTTTTCCCGGAGCGTTGGGAAAATTTTAATCCAAATTTACCGATTGGTGAGGCAGGCGAGAGGTCGCTCAGCCGTAGGCATACAGAGATAAACCGGGATCGCACGGCTTCACGATAGCAGGCGCAGCGCTTCACGGATTAATTCTCCGCGGCTAAATCATTAATGGATCGCTTGAAATTGAGGACACTGGCGCGTGAACGTGATGCAAGCAACTGACCGAGCATCGCGCTCACGGCGGCAACACCGCCGAGTAGCTTGCCCGTGTGATCAAAGTGCTGCAGCTTTCCTACCGGCGCATGACGATCTCCAGCGGAACTCGGCGGCAGTGTGCCGGAGTTTGCGGTCCCGGCGTGCGCCTAATCGCCGTGGCTCGCGATAGAGAATTAGAATATGAACCGCGCTCCCACCTGGAGCGCGCGCGGACCGCCGGAAGCGAAGGTGTATCCCTGCCCCACTCGTGCAGTCGGCAGCCCGAATTGCGGCGACGTGAGCCCGAGGTTGCCATAGGTTAAATTTCCGATGTTGAACACATTGAAAACTTCGCCGAACACGTTCAGGTTATAGCGCTCCTTGTACGTCAAGATCTTCGTGACGCGGATATCCTGGTTTACGATCGGAGCGCCCATATGATAGCTGGCTGGGAGCTTTAACGCCGGCACCTTGACGCCGTTCAAGGCTATCTTGCCGGCTTGCGTAGAGTTGAACGTGTCGACGGCTTTCGCCAAGTCTGAGTTGCCGCAGCTATACAAGAAGCACTTGTAAGGAACTCCGGGGACCGCCAAGCTGATCGGAAAAGTCGTGTTCCCGGAGCCATTCAGGTCGATACCGGAGATGGTGGGCTCGACGGGAGTGGGAGCAATCACGGACGAGTTGAGGCTGAGTGTGAAGCGCCATGGCAGATTGATTGTCCCGGCGATATTCAGGTTTTGCTTTGCCAGAATTGGACCGTACGTCGAGTTGTAATTCTGCAAATTAACCGACGCAGATTCGTACGTGAGCTTTTGAAGCGCATAGGAAACCGTGAACTGCACACGATTTGACAAGCGTTTTTGAGTCTTGACTAACAAGCCGTTAAAGCGGCTGTGCCCTTCCGGCACCCAGAAGCTGATGGGGCCGATGGAGCACTCGTCGTTGGGATTGAAATCCGGAGTGGTCGCGCAGCGTGGAATCACTGGACCGCCAATGACAGAGGAGTGATTTAGGTCGAGCGCGCCAAACGACTCGTTCTCGCCCTGGCGGCGAACCCAATCCGCTGATAACACCATGCCCCACGGGAGCTCGCGCTGCACACCAATCGAGGTCTGATAAGTGCGAGGCTCAGGATATTTTGACGGAAAGATGTCGACTCCGCTCTTGAGAAGCTGGATGCTGGTGACGCTGTACGGGCCTTTGGTCGGCGTGTTACCGAAAATGTTGGCTTGTAACACCGGCACTTGCTGATTCAATATCTGGATGAACTGGCCCAATGTGATGGTAGACAGCGTATTGGTAGGAATCGGAGCGCCAATCGGAAGAGGCTGCACGCCCGTGGCGGTCTGTTGATACATGTTGGGGAAAATATTGGTGAACGCATTCACGGCGACCGTGACTCGCCCGTCTCCGGCTGGTCCAGCTGCCGCAGTTGACTTGAACTGGTACCACACGGGAACCGTGTCCCAGTACATGCCGCCGCCACCGCGTATTACGGTCTTACGGTCTTTCCCGAGGGCCCAGGCAAATCCGATCATCGGTGCAAAATTTTTCTTATTAGACTGCGGGGCGCCAAGTCCGTAGGGAACACCACCCGTCTGCCCTTCTAAAATTGGAGCAAGGTATTGCGGCAACGGAATATTCGAAGGGAATAGCCCGGTCTCGATGTTATAACCCAATCCAAAATTAAGAGTCAGGTTCGGCCGGGCCTTCCAGGTATCGGCGACCCAGGGATGGATGCGGTTGTTGTACTCGCCGACATTCGGCTCATATATGCCAGGCCAGGTTCCATTCCCAATGCCGATACCCGCGTATGACTCGATCGGGTTCAGACCGAAGATGGGCAATGAAAGGAGGGCAGCAGTCGAGTTGACCGAGCTGGCGACGTTGGCAAAAGATCCAGCTGGAAAGGCTGCTCCACCGAGCAACGGAACGAATTCGGGGGCCACAACAGAAATACACGCCGGGAAGCAGTTATTCCAAGGCTTGTAGCGCGTATAGGAGCGCTCAAAGTCAACGCCACCACGAATCCGGTGTTTACCCTTTTGCCACTCGAGCGCTTCAATAATTTCTCCGGATTTGCTTTGGTGGAACTGCGGACCGTTGGGATAGTTGCCGACGCCGTAGATATACGACGAGCCGATCACGCCGGTAACGGCGGGCAGACCTGCGCCGAAACAGGGAGCCACACAAGCCGATGCGGGTGCGGCGGGCGCATTATTTTGCCAGTAGTGAAACTGCGCGCGAAGATCGTTGACGATATTCGGTGTGATGACGCTGGTCAGCCCGGCAATGAACTGATCGGACCAGTTCGAATTTTGTACCCACGCGGACGGATTCCCAGTTCCCGAGTACGGGCCCAGGTCCTTGTTGCCGTCGTGCGTGTATCGAAAGAACATATTCTCTTTGTCATTGAGGTGGTAGTCGAAGCGCGCATTAACCCAGTTGTAGTGCAGCGGACTAGGGTATACGCCGTTCAGTGGCTGAAGAGAAGCGAGATCGTTCACGTCCGCGATAGCAGAAGTCTGAGACAAATGCTCATAGCTGCCAAAGAAGAACAGCTTGTTTTTGATAACCGGACCACCCACCCAAAATCCTGGATTTTTTCGTTGAAAGAAGGGATCCAAGGCTAGAGCGATGCGCTTTAGGGCGGGATAAGCAGCCATGTTGTGGTCGCGGTAATAATAAAACGCGCTCCCATGAAAATCGTTGCTGCCCGATCGCGTTACGATGTTGACCGATCCACTCGCTCCCACGCCGGTAGACACATCGTAGTTCAACTGGGCGAGCTGGAACTCCTGCACAATCTCTTGCGAGAAGTTCATGGAGTTTCCGCCCTCAACCTCGTCGTTGATGACCGCGCCGTCCAGCGTCAGCCTGGGGCCGAGGCCGTCATACGTTCCGTTCACGGTGATGTACTGCATGGAGTTGAAGTTTGACTGGGACCCGGGGCCGACGGTCACGCCGGGCTCGAGCGATGCCAGTTGCAGCGCATTGCGGCCGTTGAGTGGCAAGTCTTGAATGGTCTTGCGCTCGATAACGCCGGCGACCGTGTGATTCTCGTAGTTGACTTGAGCGGCGACGGCATCCACGGTTACCACCTCGCGAGTTTCCCCAAGGGTCAGCGCAACATTGACGGTGGTGTCGGTGCCGGCCAAAACCTGCGCGTTGCGGACTTCTGTTTTGAAGCCCAGCATCTCGATGCGAACTTCGTAATCGCCTGCTGGAAGCGCCGGCGCGTTATATAGCCCTTGCGCATTAGTCGCCAGGGGACGAGGCACGCCGGTCGCCTTGTTGGTGACCGTCACAGTCGCGCTGGCAATCGATGCACCCGATGAATCGGTAACCGCTCCCAAAATGGAACCGGTTGCCACTTGGCCTCGGAGAAGACCGCCCAGTCCCGCTGTCAGACACACAGCGAAAGTTAGTGGAAATGCCGCCGTAAGTATTCGCGATCTAAAGTGCATGGATGGCTCCCCGTTTCGAAAATTTTGAAATCTTTCAGGTTGCGGAATTATATATTGAATTCTGCGCGCTGTCCAGAGATTGCGTGTATTTCTCAGCGCGATGCGAGCATGCCCTGCGAAGCTGCGACAAAACCGATGCTGCGAGCGTGCGACACAACCGCCGATTCGGAGCGATCAGTTCACCCAGTGCACGAATCCGAGACAGTTCGCGCGGCGCATTCTACAACGAAATTCAGCAACCCGATTACACTCCAGGACCTATTCATTAAAATTCCGTTGACTCCCACTGCCCATAGATCTACGATTTTTCCGTACTCTGGCTCGGTGGAATTACGCGCTGATTGAACGTTGCGTCTGGAGCGCGGACGAACCCAGGCAAGTTTTTTGTCTGATTACGCTGCTCAACATCAGGGCATCTGCGCAGCCGGCTGCGGGGATGATTTTTGGGGACGATCGCACGTAGGCCGGTACGAAATTCGTGAAGGCGCAACGATTCCGTCAAGTGTTCTGCTGTCGCCTACCGAGTTTTATGACCCGACGTATAATAGCGATGTTTCGCCTGACGAAAAGACATACGAGTGAAAGAGCGGTCAAACTTTCAGGCGTTCGGTGAGTTCTTCGACCCCTCCAGAATCGCGAATGTCAGCGCTTATTCGACCACGTTAGATAGGAAGATTCCCAACGCGTCGAAACAGACATTTTGCGGTACGAAAATTTGTGCGCCCGGGGGCGAGTGTTCCGGAAGATCTGCGGCAGGTTTGAAGCGCAGCTACGACGTGGCGGTAAATCAGAACGGGTCCACTCCAACGCCGTCAAATCCATCTTCGGCTCAAACCTATGAAAACCGAACTGCCGGCAGAAACGGGTGATGTCGGCTTCCGATTCATGATTACCAGGGAGAACGTACATGCGCTCGGCGCGCTTCTGCATAATAGGACCGAGCTGGTCGAGGCCACGGCCCCAGTTCGTGAGGTCGCCGTCGGCGAAGTAGTAATCCGCTTCGGTGTTTACAAGCTTTTCCAGGGCCGATTTATCGCCGTGGATATCGGAGAAGACGAGCAGTTTCATGGGGAGCGACGCGCGGAGGCGAGAACTCGGCCGGGGCGCGAGGAGATCTTATTTTAAATCGACCGGGTGCGGGGACAGGCCGGTCGACTGGGTTAGTGCCGATATATCGGCACTGATTTGACGCATCTTGCGTTTTTCCCCGGAGCGTTGGGAAAATTTTAATCTAAATTTACCGAGTGGTGAGGCAGGCGACAGGTCGCTGAGCCGCAGGCGAAGAGAGATAAACCGGGATCGCACGGCTTCACCATAGCAGACGTGAGTTGGCGTCGCGTGGGACGAGGCGAGTATGTAGCTGTGGAATGGGCACATTGACGTAATGCTCGCTCGTTACCGGTGCGGTGGGTGGGGTACCAGCGGACGAGCTTGGCGGCCGAATCGCAGATGTAGCATTTTCGGCAGAGCAGCGTCATATCCACAAGCAGCGAATTCGATGCTGAGTTTGTGTTGAGGGTGAAGAACTAATGTTTAACATCGCTGAAGACATTTGCTCGATGACGGAGTTCAAACGCCGTACCAGTTCGGTGATTTCCCGGCTGCGCGGAACAGGCCGCGCGGTCGTGCTTACGACGAACGGCAAAGCGGACGTGGTGGTGCAGGACGCAGCGTCGTACCAGAACCTGCTCGATCGTTTGAAGGAATACGAGAGCCGACAACCAACCTCCGGGCGCGAACGTTCCGCCTCCGCTGTCTGACGGTCCAGGTAACGAAGTCGCAATGCTGAAGGAAACCGCAGATTGCATGATCCTGGTCGTAGAGGATAACCCGGCGGACCTGACCCTGGTCCGGGAAGCGCTCAAGGAACATCAGATCGATTGCACCTTGCACGTCACGAATGACGGCGCAAAAGCCATTGCTTTCCTCAGCAGTCTCGATACAGATTCAAAGGCTCCCCGGCTGGATCTCGTTCTTCTGGATATGCACCTGCCAAAACGCGATGGAGCGGACATCTTGAAGAGCCTCCGGGCCACAGAACGTTATGGCCAGACCCCGGTGATCGTGATGACGGCCTCGGATGCGCCAGAGGATTACGAGAAGGCGGAAAAGAATGCCGCGCTTTCTTACTTCAGAAAGCCGTCGAGCCTGGCTGAGTTCATGAAACTCGGCGCTCTGGTGAAATCGGTGCTGTCCGGGAGTAACGAACAGCGGATATGGGGGAACGAGCCGAAGCGCGTCAATGGTGAGACGAAAAATGCGGGGGCGCCAAAATGACCGCAAGCAAATCCCGATCAGATTTTCTGGCATGCTCCGGAGAGATGGGGGCGCGGATTCGCGCATTCGATTGGGCACAAACTCCCTTAGGGCCGATCGATTCGTGGCCGCAAGCTATGCAAACCGCGGTCAGCATCTGTCTGAACTCCCGTTTTCCTATGGTGCTGTGGCTTGGGCCAGAACTCACCATGCTTTACAACGATGCCTGGCGGCCGGTTCTCGGAGCAACCAAACATCCCCATGGTTTGGGGCGGCCAGGGCGCGAAGTGTGGCCGGAAATCTGGGACATTATCGGCGCGCAGATGCGCAGCGTTATCGAGACCCAAACGGCCACCTGGTCGGACGACCTGCTTCTTACGGTAGACCGTTATAACTACACCGAGGAAGCGTACTTCACGTATTCGTATAGCCCGATTCACGGAGAAAACGGGATCTGCGGCGTGTTTTCCGCGGTGAGCGAGACCACGCTACGGGTGATCGGCGAGCGACGGCTCAAAACGCTCAGCGAACTGGGAGCGTTGATCAAGGCCAAAACGAGCGAAGAGGCGATTACGCTGAGTGCCGAAGTGCTGCGGGCCAACGATGCGGATGTGCCGTTTGCGCTCATTTATCTGCTCAGCGAGGACGCAAGCAGAGCCGAACTTGCGCAAGCGATCCGTGTGGAGCCTGGGGCGGCATATAGCCCGCTCAGCATCGACCTGTCATCGGAACATCTTTGGCCACTGGGGAAGGTAGCGAGAACCCAGACGACCGCAGTGGTGGATGACCTGCAGAGCCGATTCGAGAAACTGCCTGGCGGCCGCTGGCCGGCGGCGCCCAATTCCGCTCTCGTAATGCCGCTCCAGGCTCCGGGCAAAACGGAACTGGCGGGGATTCTGATCGCCGGCGTCAGTCCATACCGCCAGCTGGACGCCGATTACCACAGGTTTTACGAGTTGGTGGCCGGACATATTGCGACCGCCATCGCGAACGCGCGGGCCTATCAGGAAGCGCAGAGACGGGCCGAGATGCTGGCGGAAATCGATCGGGCCAAGACGGTTTTCTTCTCGAACGTGAGCCACGAGTTCCGTACGCCTCTGACACTCATGCTCGGCCCGCTGGAGAACCTCCTTCGGAAGCAAGAGATTCCGCCGGAAGATCACGAACAGTTGGCTACGGCGCACCGCAACAGTCTTCGCCTTCTGAAGCTCGTGAACTCGCTGCTGGACTTTTCCAGGCTGGAAGGCGGCAGGCTCAAAGCCGCATATCTGGCGACGGATCTGTGCACACTGACCACCGAGCTGGCTTCGAATTTCCGGTCTGCTACGGAGGCCGCGGGACTTAGTCTGGTAGTCGACTGCGAACCGCTGCCAGAACCGGTTTATGTAGACCGTGAGATGTGGGAAAGAATCGTCCTGAATCTATTATCCAATGCCTATAAGTTCACATTCGAGGGCCAGATAACGGTACGGCTTCACGGGGAAAACGGTGCGGCGGTTCTTTCCGTGTCGGACACGGGTATCGGAATACCGGACACCGAGTTACCACGAATCTTCGAGCGATTTCATCGAATAGAAGGCGCCCGGGGCAGAACGTATGAGGGGACTGGCATTGGGCTAGCGTTGACTCAGGAATACGTCAAGCTCCATGGGGGAGCCATCGCTGTGAGCAGCCGGGTGGGGGAGGGTTCGACGTTCACGGTCAAGGTGCCGTTCGGGACAGAGCACCTCCCGCCGGACCGCATCAAAGGCGCCGAGGAGAACCGCATGGGGACTTCCCACGCGGCGGCGTTCATTGAGGAAGCGATCGCGTGGGTACCTCCGAACGGTAGCGCTGCGGCGATATCCAGTCCCGGCGGCAGCCCGACGCGGAGGCCGCGGATCATCCTGGCCGACGACAACGCGGATATGCGCGAGCATGTGCGCCGCACGCTGGGTGAGGAATACGAAGTCACCACGGCGAGTGACGGGCAGGAAGCCCTGGAGCTAATCCGCCAAAACCCGCCGGACCTGCTGCTCACGGACGTGATGATGCCGGGCTGCGACGGGCTTGAAGTGCTTCGCGCGGTGCGCGAAGACGCCCGGACCCACACTTTGCCCGTCATTTTCCTCTCGGCCAGGGCCGGGGAGGAGATGCGAGTAGAGGGTCTTCAGGCCGGCGCCGACGACTATCTGGTGAAGCCATTCACTGCCAACGAATTGCGCGCACGGGTTCACACTCATATCCAGATGGCGATCGCCCGCCGCCAAGCAACGGAACGGGAAGCGGCCTTGCGGGCCGAGGCCGAGCAAGCGCGGGACCGCGTGATTTCTGTGCTGGAAGGCATCACGGACGGGTTCCTTTCGCTCGACCGCGATTGGCGTGTCCTTTACGCCAACGCCGAAGCCGAGCGGCTCAACGGTATGCGCCGCGAGGAGATGCTGGGCAAAAGTCACTGGGAGATCTTTCCGGCCGCCGTGGGGTCAACGATTCATAGCGAACTCCTACGTGCCGCGCGGGACCGCGTAATGGTGGATTTTGAGAGCTATTACGCTCCCTGGCAGAAGTGGTTTCATGTCAAAGCCTATCCCGGCGCCGACGGCGGTCTGTCGGTATTTTTCGAAGACATCACGGCACGAAAGATGGCGGAAGAGCTGCTGGGTCAGAGCGAGGAGCGGTTCCGGGCCATTGTAGAAACGACGCCGGAGTGTGTGAAGGTGGTGGCCAAAGACGGCACGCTGCTACTCATGAATCCGGCGGGAGTACGAATGGTAGGAGCGGGTAGAGCCGAGGAGGTTATCGGTCGAAATGTTTACGACTTGATTGCGCCAGATTGCCGCGACGATTTCCGGGTTTTCAACGAGAAAGTCTGTGGCGGTGAAAAGGGAACGCTGGAATTCGAAATCACGGGCCTGCAAGGGGAGCGGCGTCATATGGAGACGCACGCCGTGCCGCTCGAAAACCGGGATGGGAGCACGGTTCAGCTCGCAATTACGCGCGATGTTACAGAGCAGCGGCGCCGGGAGCGCGCGGCCCTGCTGCTGAGCGCGATTGTGGACTCCTCAGATGACGCCATCATCAGCAAGGATCTGAATGGAGTGGTTACCAGTTGGAACAAAAGCGCGGAGCGTTTGTTTGGATATACCGCGCAGGAGGCCATCGGCAAGTCGATCGCAGAGCTAATCATTCCGCAGGACCGGCAGGAGGAAGAGCCCGGGATTCTCGCGAAGCTCCGACGCGGAGAACGTGTCGATCACTTCGAGACCGTGCGTCACCGCAAGGACGGCTCGCTCCTGGATGTCTCCCTGACCATCTCGCCGGTGAAAGACAGCAAGGGAAATATCACAGGGGCTTCCAAGATCGCCCGCGACATTACCGATCGAAAGCGCATCGAATCCGCGGTGCAAGCGCTCAACGCGCAGCTCACGGCGGACATTTCCGCGGTCACCAGGATGCAACAGCTCAGTACGCGACTGGTCCAGGCGAACGATTTTCCGCAACTCCTCGGCGAAATCGTGGATGCGGGCATCGAGATTACCGGTGCGGATATGGGAAACATCCAACTGCTGGAGGAAGGCGTCCTGAAGATCGTGTCCCAGCGCGGCTTGGACCAGCCGTTTCTGGATTTCTTCAATGAGGTCCACGAAGGTGAAGCGGCATGCGGCACAGCTCTGGGGAGCGGTCAACGGGTGGTAGTGGAAGACGTCACGCAGAGTCCTGTTTTTGCGGGCTCGCCGGCGCTGGAAGTGATGCTCGCGGCCGGCGCCCGGGCTGTGCAGACGACACCGCTGGTCAGCCGGTCCGGGCAAGTGCTGGGGATGTTCTCGACGCACTACCGGATTCCGCGGATGCCGAGCGAACGCGAACTTCGGCTGTTGGACGTGCTGGCCAGGCAAGCGGCGGATCTGATCGAGCGCAAACGCGCCGAGGCGGCCCTGATCACCAGCGAAGGAAAGTTCCGGCAGCTTGCGGAGGCGGGACCACAGATCGTCTGGCTTAGCGGTCCACAGGGAGATCTGGAGTTTGTGAACCGGCGGTGGGTTGAGTTTTCGGGGCTTGATTACGAGGCGACCAAGGATCCGGAGCAGATCGCGACGCGGCTTCATCCCGAAGACCACCTCCTTGACCACTGGCGTAAATCCGTCGAGACCGGCACGCCTTTCGAATTAGAAGCGCGGTTGCGCGGCAAGGACGGCGAGTTCCGCTGGTTCATGATGCGGAGCGTCCCCGTTAGAGATGACGCCGGTCAAATCGTGAGGTGGGTCGGCACCTCGACCGACATACACCACAATAAGCTTCTGCAACTGGAGCTGAAGGGCGCGAACCAGGATCTGGAACAGTTTGCCTATTCGGCAAGCCATGACCTGCAGGAACCGCTGCGAAGCATCAAGATCTACGGCGAACTGCTGACGGAACGGCACGGCGGCAAGCTGAATGGCGAGGCACGTGAGTTCCTGGATTATCTGCGGACGGGCGCTTCGCGAATGGAGATGCTGGTGCGCGATCTGCTCGCGTACACCCAGGTGACGACAATCGAGGCTCCGAGCGAGCCAATCGACGCAGGCGAAGCGCTGGCGATCGCGCTGCAGAGCCTCAGGCAGGCTATAAACGAGAGCGGCGCCACGGTGACGCATGATCCCCTACCCGCTGTTCGAATGCACAAGACGCACTTACGGCAGTTGTTTCAGAACTTGGTTGGAAACGCGATTAAATATCGAAGTCCGGAGCGCGCGCCCGTGGTCCACGTCAGCGCCGAGAGGCAGAACGGGGCCTGGATCTTCTCCGTTCGTGACAATGGCATCGGCATTGAAGCGGACTATTACGGCTTCATTTTTGGTTTGTTCAAACGCCTGCACACCAGCGAGGATTACTCCGGAACGGGTCTCGGTCTGGCCATCTGTCAACGCATCGTCGAACGTTATCGCGGCCGAATCTGGGTGGAATCGGAGTTCGGCCAGGGATCCACATTCAGATTTGAGATACCGGGCGAGGACAATTTTCGGGTGAGTTGGCCTGAACTAGCGTCAAAAGAGGTGAATGGATGAATATGGGGAGCGCGTTGGACCGGTCCCCTGCAGTGGCGGAACGCAATTGGCAAGCGGCAGCGCATCTGTTTGACGGCGGCGGGGAGATGGGCGAGTTGATGCGCTCGCTGGACTGGAGCAAGACCCCGCTCGGTCCAGTCGAATCCTGGCCGCAAAGTCTGAGAACAGCGCTCAGCGTCCTTTTGAAACAGCGAACGGCCGTATTCATTTTTTGGGGCCCGGAACACGTGCAGTTCTACAACGATGCTTATCGTCCCATTCTTGGAATCAAGAAGCATCCGGCGGCCATGGGTCAACGGGGCGCGGAATGCTGGCCTGAGATCTGGGACATCATCCGCCCATTGCTGGAAACGGTTCACGGGGGCGAGTCCACGGGCGTCGAAGACGGCCTGCTCGTAATCGATCGCAACGGCTACCTGGAAGAAGGCTATTACACCTACACGTACAGCCCGATCGCCGAAGAATCCGGCACGGTGGGCGGTGTTTTTTGCATCGTATACGACACTACGGCTCGCGTGATAGGAGAGCGCAGGCTGCGCACGCTGCGGGATTTAGCCAGCAGAACGATGACCAAGGATGCGGAAGAAGCGTGCCGCTCCGCGGCCGCGACTTTAGCCGACAATCCCTACGATGTGCCCTTTGCAGCCCTGTACCTATACGATGACGACCGGAAGTCTGCCCGGCTGGTGGGAGCAACCGGCCCTCCGGCAGACGCGACGGTTAGTCCCAGCGTGATCGCGTTCGAAGATGCGGATTTATCTGTCGTCGCCCAGGCGGCGAGTCTATCTAGAATTATCGAGATTCCGGATCTGGCGGAACGGATCGGCCCTCTACCTGGCGGGCCGTGGCCGGTGGGAGCGGAAGGGGGAATCGTGTTGCCGCTCGCGATTCCTGGACAAGCGCTCCCGGCGGGATTCATGGTGGCCGGCATCAGTCCCCGCAAACGCCTGGACTCGAGCTATCGCACGTTTTTCGAGTTGGCAGCGGGTCAAATCGCGACCGCGATCGCGGAAGCCCGGGCGTACGAGGAAGAGCGAAAGCGCGCGGAAGCACTGGCGGAACTGGATCGAGCCAAAACGACCTTCTTCAGCAATGTGAGCCATGAGTTTCGAACGCCATTGACGTTGATGCTGGGGCCGATCTCCGACATTCTGGTCAAGCCGGGTATTTCGGCCGAGGAGTGCAAGACCGAGCTCGCCGTCGCTCACCGCAATTGCCTGCGGCTGTTCAAACTCGTAAACACGCTCCTGGATTTTTCCCGCATTGAAGCGGGCCGCATTCAGGCTCACTATGAGCCGAGCGATCTGGCGACGCTCACCAGCGATCTCGCCAGCGTCTTCCGATCGGCGACAGAGCGCGCGAATCTCCGGCTCATTGTACGATGCCCGCCGCTCAGCGAACCGGTCTTCGTCGATCGCGAGATGTGGGAAAAGATTGTTCTTAATCTTCTCTCCAACGCTTTCAAATTCACTCTGGAAGGGGAGATAGAGGTCACCCTGGCAGAGATCGAGCGATCTGCGGAATTGTCGGTGCGAGATACGGGGGTGGGTATACCGGAATCCGAGGTCACCCGGATATTCGATCGCTTTCACCAGGTACAAGGAACCAGAGGGCGTTCGCAGGAAGGCTCGGGGATAGGCTTAGCACTGGTTCAGGAATTAACACGGCTACACGGCGGTACCGTCACGGTGGAAAGCGCGGCTGGAAAGGGCAGCACGTTCCGGGTGCGCATACCGTTAGGAAGCAGTCATCTGCCGCAGGATCGAGTGGGCGTGAGCCGAACACGGCCGTCTTCATCGACTGGAGTTCAGCCGTTTGTAGAGGAGGCCCTGCGTTGGCTGCCGGACGCGCCAGCGGCCAGCCCGGTTCTCGATCCGCTCCCAACGCACCAACAACTGGGGAGCGGATCGGTAGTCGCGGCGGAGGATCTTTCTGAGGAGCACCCTGCCCGGATTCTGGTGGCCGACGACAATCTGGACATGCGGGACTATCTGCGCCGATTGCTTGGCGAACACTACCGGGTGGCGACGGTTTCCGATGGAACGAAGGCTCTGGAGAGCATTCGCGTGAGCCCGCCGGACTTGCTTCTCGCGGATGTAATGATGCCAGGGATGGATGGTTTTGGTCTGCTGCAGGCAATTCGCAATGACCCGAGGCTCAACACGCTGCCCGTTATCCTGTTGTCGGCGCGCGCCGGCGAGGAATCTCGCGTGGAAGGGCTCCGCGCGGGCGCCGACGATTACGTAGTGAAGCCCTTCAGCGCGCGGGAACTGCTGGTCCGGGTCTCTTCGCGGCTGGAGATTGCTCGACTGCGGAGGGATACTGCCACTGCCGAACTGAAGAACTTGCGCAGTCTGGTTGAAGAGGCTCCCGCCGCAATGGCTTTGCTGAACGGTCCGGAACACGTGTTTCAGCTTGCGAACCGCGAGTACCTGCGTGTGACCGGCCGATCGGAGGGCAGCATAATAGGAAAGCCGGTCCGGGAAGCGCTACCCGAGATCAAATCCCAGGTGTTCCCGGAGCTGTTGGATCGTGTCTATAACACGAGTACGCCATATGTGGGTTCTGAAGTTCTCGCCAGGCTGGACACGCGCGGAAACGGGCAATTGGAAAGCCGGTACTTCAACTTCGTGTATCAGCCGTGGAAGGATCTTCAGGGACGGACTCAAGGCGTTTTTGTCCATGCAGTGGACATCAGCGAGCAGGTTTTCGCCCGGCAACGTTTGGAGCAGAGTGAAGCGCGATTCCGCGAGCTCGCCGAAGTCGGCCCCCAGTTTATCTGGGTTTGCGGGCCGAATGGCGACGTGGAATATGTAAACAAGCGTTGGACGGACTATTCCGGTCTGGACTTCGCCACGACGGCGGACCACGATCCAATCATGCCGGCGGTCCATCCCGACGATCGGGACCCAATGGCTTCCCGATGGCAGGAGTCTCTGGCGAGCGGCCAGCCATTTGAGATGGAAGCCCGCCTGCGCCGTAAAGATGGCGCCTTCCGGTGGTTCGTCATCCGAAGCGTTCCCGTGAAGGACGCGAGCGAATGCGTTCTCAAATGGTTCGGAGCGTGCACGGATATCGATGAGCAGAAGCGCGTTGAGGCAGAACTTCGCCGGGCGAATCAGGATCTGGAACAATTCGCCTATTCGGCCAGCCATGATTTGCAGGAGCCGTTGCGTAGCATCAAGATCTACGGGGAGCTACTCACAACGCGATTCGGCAACAAATTGGATGGTCAGGCGACCGAATTCCTGGAGTACCTGCGAACAGGCGCATCGCGGATGGAAATGCTGGTTCGGGATCTGCTTGCATATACCCAAGTCACAAAGCTGAATACTCCGCCTGAATGGGTGGACGCGAATGTCGTGTTGAGAAGTACGCTCGACGATCTCAGTCAAGCTATTTCGGAAAGCGGCGCCACCGTCACGTTCGATCGATTGCCGTCACTTCAAATGCATCGTACTCATCTGCACCAGTTACTTCAGAATCTTATCAGCAACGCCCTTAAGTACCGCCGGCCGGATTGTCCGCCGGTAGTACACGTGGGCGCGGAGAAGCAAGACGGGTTTTGGACGTTCTCGGTGCGGGACAACGGTATAGGAATTGAAGATGAATATAGGGAGCACGTCTTTGGGCTGTTCAAGCGATTACATACAAATGATGAATACTCCGGTACCGGGATTGGACTCGCTGTTTGCCAGCGGATCGTGGAGCGGTATCTGGGTCGAATCTGGGTCGAATCAGAACCCGGAAAGGGATCGACCTTTAGATTCGCCATCCCAGTCTAATCCGGATTCCGCGAAGAAACGGCGGCAGATTCTAATTGTCGAAGACAACCGCGCCGACGTGTTCCTGATTCGCGAATCCCTGGAACGAGCCCAGCTCGAAGCGGATCTTCACGTTGTGCATGATGGAGATAAGGCCATTCGGTTTCTGGAGGCAGCCGATCTGGATCCGAGGGCGCCGATTCCCGACCTGATCATTTTGGACATCAACCTCCCGAAACGATCTGGCCGGGAAGTGATCCGTCGCATGCGTCAGAGTTTCCGCTGCAGCCACGCGCTGGTGGTGGTGGTGACCTCGTCAGATTCGGAGCGGGACCGGGAGGAAGTGGGGAAATTCGGAATCAACGCTTATTTTCGCAAGCCGTCGGAATATGCGAGTTTCATGAAACTGGGTGAAGTGGTTAACGGTCTGCTGAACAAGGCTTGAACTCCCAGCGGGTGCGAGGAGCTTTGATTGAAGAAGCGGGATCGTCAGTCGTCAAGTTGCTTCGATTGCCGTGACAGAAGTAATCGATCCAGACGCTGGTATCGACAATGATCAGCGATCGATCTTCATGGCGTTAAGGTCGCCGCGCCAGTGGAGTTTGCCGCGCCAGCGGCGAATCTGGGCGTGTTTGTTCACCCGCACCAATATCTCGAGGCCGAGTTGGACTGCTTCACGTTTGGTTTTGACCCCGGTGGCACGAAGGGCGTTACTGCCTGAGGCGCTGGGTGTTTACTTTGCCTTCTCCGGGTAGGCGACGAGGCGAGGCGGGCGGGCATCGGCTTGTAAGAGCCAGGCGGTGCGCGCCGGATAATAGCGGAGCAGCTTTTGGTTTTCTTCCTCGCCCAAGTCGCGGGCCCAGACGATGCGGGAATGGTCTATGTCGGCGGTATTGTGGACCCATTCGACGAACTGGTGCTGCGGCGAGTAATGGACGAAGACGAGTTGCGCGCCCTGAGCCTGGTTGAGCTGGCGGTTGATAGCGATGCGGCCGTCCGGGTCGCCGTGGTTGATGGCATCCCAGGTTTCGTATTGGCGCATTTCGCCGATCACGTTCGGATCGCCCCAGACGTGCAGGCCATACCAGAAGAGGAAGTGCCCGAAGCAGAGCAGAACGAGAATTCGAGCGCCGTCGCGGCCAGCGAGTTGGCCCGCGATGCGGATGCGGCTGAGGCGTTCCAAGCCAACGACACCGATCAGCAAGAACAGGCATGCAGTGGCGGCGATGTAATGGCTGTAGAAATACGGGTAGATGTTCGTGCCCAGGGCGAACAGCAACAGGACGGCCAGAATCCAGGCAAAACGAAACTGCTTGAGCCGGAGCGCGAAGAACGGAAGAGCGAGGTAGAGCGGCGCCAGCAGGAAGAAGCGATAGAAGCGAATGCGGCTCCAGAATCGGGCCCAATAGGTCGCGAAAGTGTCGGTTCCGGGGCCGTGCACGGCCGATTGCGCTTCGTAGTCGAGCTGTTGTTCGTGGGTAAGCGCGCGCTGCGGGATGGGGAGCGGTTGAACGGTGAACGTGGTGGGGACGCCGTATTGCTGGCGGCTGAGCATGTAGGGCATCGTGGTCCAACTTCCGGTAACGGCGCGGTTCTGGAGAAGGATCAGGACGAGCGCGGGCGCGAGTGCAGCGGCGGCGATGGGGGCCAGTTTCAAGATGCGCCTGAAGCTGGCCGCTCCGCGGAGAGCAGGAAGGAAGAACAGCAGCACGCTTACGGCGAGGAATACGGACTCATAGGGGCGCGAGAGGATTTGTAATCCCAAGCCGAGGCCGAGGAGAGCTGCGTCGCGCCGGCGTGCCGCTGAGAAGATACGCGGGAGGGCGCCGAACACCAGGCAGCCGGCAACCGCCGAGACCGCTCCGCCCCAATAGCTGTTCATCCATTGATTGAGAGGGCCGAACTCAGCGACGGCCAGCAATCCGCCGAGTAGGGCCCAGGCGGGGCCGATCCAGGCACGCAGCATCCAGTAGCAAAGAGCGCAGAACGCGGCTTCTGAAAGCGCGACTCCAGCCCAGGGATGGCCGAAGACGATCCAGCCGATTGCGATCGCGATGCCTTGGCCCAGCGGAAAGATGGAGGCATAGGCGGGCTGCTGGAGCACGAAGAAGGTTTCGAAGAACTGGCTGTACGAATGCGGCGGATTGGCGAGACGCAAGTGGCGCAGCGTATCGGCGAGCAGCAGATAGCTGAAGTCATCCGAGACGCCGGGCGCCGGGATGGGATAGCGCGGCAGAAGCGCGAGCCGCAGCACGACGGGGAGCGCCGCGAGCAAGGCCATGCTCCAGGCGGTGCTTTGGGCAAGGCGCCGGCCGTAGGGTTCGAGCCAAGGCCGCGAGACGATCCACAGCAGGACCATAATGGCAGCGACCGCCAGCTCGATGAAATCCGACGCGCCGAAGCCAATCGAATTGCGGCCCGGAACAAAGGAACGAAACAAGTGGAAGATGAACATCGCTAGCGCACCTGCTCGAACCGCAGCGGCGGAGGTTCGTTTTTGGACGGCTTGGCGGGTTGGACCGGCTCAGGTTTGGCGGGCGGCGGAGGCGCGGGTTCGGGAACGTAGGGGCCTAGCTTGGGCGGGCGGGCATCGGGCTCGAGCAGCCACACCGTGCGATCCGGATAATAGCGCTGGAGCTTTTGGTCTTCCTGAGCGCCGAGGTCGCGCGCCCAGACGATCTTAGCGGTGTCAATATCGGCGGCGTTGTACACCCACTCGTCCTGAAAAATATGCTGCGGCCAGTAGCGGACGAATACGAGCTGCTTGCCGGGTAATTCCGCGAGCCGGCGCGCCACCTGGATGCGGCGCTCAGGGTTGGCGTGGTTGATGGCGTCCCAGGTTTCGTAGCGAGTGAGTGCGAGCGCAGGATCGGAGTTATCGGTGAGATGGACACCGTACCAGAGCACGAAGTGTGCGATGCACAAGAAAACGATGAGGCGTGCGGCGCCCGCGCCGACGTCGCAGCCGTGGATGGTGAGCCGGGCGAGCTGCTGTAGCCCGATGACGCTGACCAGGATGAAGAGGCAGGCCAGCGCGGCGATGTAATGGAACTGGAACGCAGGGAAGAAATTGACACCGAGCGCAAACAATAGCAGCGTGGCGGCGATCCAGAGATAGGGGAGGTCGCGAATTTTGGCGAAGAAGAACGGAAGAGCGATGTAGAGCGGCGCAAGAAAGAAAAAGCGGTAGAACCGGACGCGATATTCCAGCCGCGTGAAGTAGGTGGCGAGCGTTTCCGGGCCGCTGCGGAAGGATAGCTGCGCTTTAAATTCGAGCTGCTGCTGAGGCGTGAGGTCGCGATGCGGGACGGCATCGGCCTGAAGAGTCAGCGAGGCGGGGACGCCGTATTGGTATTGGCTGAGCATTTCGGGCAGCGTGGTCCAGCTATGGGTGACGCGCTGGTTGTGGAGCAAGGTGACTCCGAGGGCGAGGACGACGAGGCTGCCCGCGGCTAGAGCCGGCCGGAGGGCACCGTGCCATTGGTTCATGCGGCCGAGAGCGGGTGCGAAGTACAGGCCGACGCTCGCGAACAAGAAGATCGATTCGTAGGGGCGGGTGAGGAAGTGCAAGCCCAGGCCGAGGCCGAGCCAGAGCCCGTCGCGCCATTGATCGCGTTCGCGCAACCTGGGAAGCGCGCCGAACACGAGACATCCGGCGGCGGCAGCGACGTGGCCGCCCCAATAGCTGTTGGTCCATTGATTCAGCGGGCCGAACTCGATGAGAGCGAGCGCGCCGCCGAGCAACGCCCAACCGGGCGTGGTCCAGCCGCGCAACATCCAATAGCAGAGTGCGACGAAGGCCGCGCAGGCCATCAGAACTCCGGACCAGGGGTTGCCGAAGATTGCGCGTCCCAGCGCCAAGACGAGCCCTTGGCCGATGGGATAAATCGAGCTGTAAGTGGGCTCCTGCAACGCGAAGAAGGTTTCGAAGAACTGGTGCAGCGGGTGGGTGGGATTTGCCAAGCGCCAGTGGCGTAGCGTGTCGGCGGCGAGCAGGTGGCCGAACTCGTCGTATAGGTCGGGCGTGGGGACTGGGTGGTGGGGGAGGAGGATCACGCGCAGCGCCACGGGCAGGCACGCAAGCAACAGCATGCACCAGGCGGTGTGGCGGGCCAAGCGCGCCAGGCGCAGTTCCAGCCAAGGTCGCGAGAGCAAGGTCAAGACCAGCAGCAACGCGGCCAAGCCGAGCTCGAGGAAATCGCTCGCTCCGAAGCCGATCGGATTGCGCAAGGGCAGAAACGACCGGAACAGATCCGCAACCAGCATGAAACTTTATTGTGGGGCAGGCATGCGGCTGTTGTGGAGGACGGCCGCGCGTTGCCCTGTGGACGGGCGGGTTTGCGCCTCGCACCGCGTCTGGCTGGTACGATAACGAAGGTTCATGGACCTTTTCCCGTGCAGTCCGGAGGAACTTGCGGCCCAACTGGCGGGGTGCGGCGCGCAGAAGCAGCCGATCACACTGCGCGGCAACGGCACGAAGGAATCGATGGCCGGCCCCATCGAGCCGTCGGAGGTGACGATCTCGACCAGCCGGATGAAGCGCGTGCTGCAATACGAGCCGCGCGATTTGACCATCAGCGTGGAGGCGGGGCTCACCTGGGCGGAATTCGACGATCTACTAGGCGGGCACGGGCAGATGGTTCCGCTGGATCCGCCGTTTGCGGGCGAGGCGACGATCGGGGGAGTGGTGGCCGCGAACATGTGCGGGCCGCGGCGGCGGTTGTACGGCTCGCCGCGGGACATGGTGATCGGGATGACGTTCGCGACGCTGGAAGGCAAGCTGGTGCGAACGGGCGGGATGGTAGTGAAGAACGTAGCTGGGCTAGACATGGCGAAGCTCATGATCGGGTCGTTCGGGACGTTGGCGGCGATCGCGGTGGTGAATTTCAAACTATATCCCCGGCCGTCGGGGACGCGCACGTTCGTGCAGGAGTTCGTGCGCGCGGCCGAAACGATGGCGGCGCGCGACCGAGTGCTGCGCAGCGTGCTGCAGCCGGCGGCCATCGATATTGTGAAGTCGCAGCAAGGCTACGATCTGGTGGTGCAGGCGGGCGGGAGCCCTGCGGTGCTGGACCGCTACGCACGCGAGTTGAGCGGTTTTCGCGTTCTCGACGAGGAGCAGGAGGATGTGATGTGGTGGAACATCCGCGAGTTCACGGCCGACTTTCTGCGCGATCATCCGGAGGGCGCGGTAGTGCGGGTTTCGTGCGCGCTCTCGGAGGTGGGGCCGGTGCTGGAGACGCTGCCGATTCCGGCCATCGCGCGCGCGGGATCGGGAGTGTGTTACGGATATTTCGCGAAGGCGCGCGAGGTGCCTTTTCCCGCGCTCGGGAAGAGCGTGGTGGAGTTCGCGCCGCAGAAATACCGCGAGGCAGCGGATCTTTGGCCCGCGCCGGGGAGCGACTTTGGCATGATGAAAAAGGTGAAGGAAATGTTCGATCCGATCGGACTGCTGAACCGCCGCAGGCTGTATGGCCGCATCTGAAGTAGTAACCCCCGATCGTCCCCGCCAATCTGACTTGGATGCCTGCGTACATTGCGGGCTGTGCCTGAACGCGTGTCCCACGTATCGCGAGCTGCACGTGGAGATGGATTCGCCGCGCGGGCGCATCTATCAGATGGCGCAGGTGGCCGCGGGCGCGCCGATCACGCCGTCGTACATCGAACACATCGGACTTTGCCTGGCGTGCCGGGGCTGCGAGACCGCGTGTCCGTCGGGAGTGCGGTATGGGCGGCTGGTAGAAGCGGCGCGGGCGGAGATGGAGCCCAAGATCGAGCGAGGATGGCTGGCGCGGACGGCGCGCGGGTTCTTCTTCCGCAAGCTGCTGCCGTCGCGGGGGAAGCTGGGAATCGCAGGCGCGCTGCTGTACCTGTATCAAGCCAGCGGGCTGAAGTGGCTGGTGCGGGTACTGGGGTTTTTGCCCGCGCGGCTGCGGGACATCGAGAGCCTGGCGCCGGAAGTGGAAGCGCCGTTTTTCCTTCCCTATTACGGGAAAACCTTGGAAGCCGAAGGCGAGCGGCGGTATCGCGTAGCGTTTCTGGGCGGCTGTATGGCCAACATCTGCTTCGCGCGGCTGAACGAAGCGACCGTACGCGTACTACAGAAAAACGGCTGCGAGGTGTCCATCCCGGAGAAGCAGACCTGCTGCGGGGCGCTGCACGTGCATGCCGGTCTGGCCGAGGATGCGCGCAAGCTGGCGCGGCAGAACATCGATGCGCTGCTCGATAGCGATTTCGACGCGATCATCACGAACGCGGCGGGTTGCGGGTCGACTTTAAAGGAGTACGGGGAACTGCTGGAGCATGATCCGGCATACGCGGAGAAGGCCCGCCAGTTCGCCGCGCGTGTGAAGGATGTCACGGAGTTTCTGGCGTCGATCGAGCTGAGCGCCGGTATGGCGCCGCTGAAGATCGTGGCGACGTATCAGGATTCGTGCCATCTGGCGCACGGTCAAAAGATCCGGGCGGCGCCGCGCAAGCTGCTGGGCTCAATTCCGGGGTTAGAACTGCGCGAGATGCCCTTAGCGGACGTGTGCTGCGGGAGCGCGGGTATTTATAACGTGCTGCACACCGAGATGTCGCTTGCTCTGCTTCGGAAAAAAATGGAGACCGTGAACGCGACCGGAGCGCAATGGATTCTGACGGCGAATCCGGGATGCATGCTGCAGCTGGAGGCGGGCGCGCGGAAATTCGGGCAGAAGCAGAGGGTGGCGCACGTAGTAGAAGTGCTGGACCAGGCTTACCGCGCCCAGCCAGACGCTAAGTCTGGATCGTAAAGACTGCGCCGCCGGTTGGTCCATTGCAGGCAGTCACAGTTCCACCGTTTTTTTCCACGATGGACCGCACCACGTACAGGCCGAGGCCGGAGATGATGGATTTGGTGGAGACGCGCTCCTGAAAAATGCGGGGCAGCAGATCGGGAGCGATGCCGGGGCCATCGTCGCTGACGACTATTTGACGGTCGCGCGCTGCGATGCGGATATTTTTCGCCCCGGCCTGGGCGGAGTTCAAGAAGAGGTTCACCAGGACGCGCTCCCACTGGCCGGGGTCGCCTTTGAGCCGGAAGTCGGGATCGATATCGCGGGAAAGGCCGATTTTCGGCCGGTTGGCGCACTCCAGGTAATCCTGGCAGAACTGCGCGGCGTTGTCGATGACCGGGATCAGCTCGGTGGCAGAGCGGTTGGTTTCGAGAATGCTGTTGGCGATGCGCTCGCCGCGGTCGACGCTGCGCTGCAGTGTGCGCGCCAACTTTTCCCATTTGGGGTCGTGGCCCAGCAGGTCAGCAGTCTCGGCGATGGTCTGAAATACGTTGTTGAGGTCGTGCACTAAACCTTCGAGGGTTAGATCGGCGACTGCCATTTTCAATTCATCCGGCAACACGACGTAGTGTATCGAAAAAATCCGGGAAGGACACGCTGGCCGCCTCGGCGCCGTTCATAATGCAGGGGCCGTCAGCGATTAGCGCGGCGATAGAGAAGGCCATGGCGATGCGATGGTCGCCGAAAGAATCCAGCTCGGTGGCGCGGAAAGCCTGGCGGCCGGGCACATCGAAGCCGTCGTCGCGCACGTCAATCTTCAGGCCCATGCGGGCGAAGTTATCGGCGATGGTGGCGATGCGGTCGGTTTCCTTGACGCGCAGCTCGGCGGCATCGCGCACGCTGAGGCCATCCTGGCTGGCGGCGCCGAGAACGGCGAGAACCGGGATCTCATCAATCAGGGCAGCGGTCTGGGCCTTTTCGAGGATGCCGCCGCGGATCGCGGATTTGCGAACCAGAATATCGCCGGTTAGCTCGCCTCCGGAAGCACGCACGTCCAGGACTTTGATCTGAGCGCCCATGCCGGCGAGAAAATCGAGCAAAGCGGTGCGCGTGGGGTTCAATCCAACGTTGTAGATGGTGAGCGAGGACTCGGACACAATGAGCGCAGCTACAAGAAAGAAGGCGGCCGAGGAGATGTCGCCGGGAACGTGCAGATCGCAGCCGTGCAGGCGCGGGCGGCCGGTTAGCGTTATGGTGCGGCCCTGCACCTCGAGTTCGGCTCCGAAGCCCTGCAGGGCGAGTTCGGTGTGATCGCGCGTGCGGACGGGTTCATGGACGATTGTTATGCCATCGGCATACAGACCGGCGAGCAGAACGCAACTCTTTACCTGCGCGCTGGCGACTGGAAGCGTGTATTCGAGGGAGTGGAGCTTGGCGCCGCGGATGGTGAGAGGCGGAAAACGGTTGTCGCGCGCTTCGATGCACGCGCCCATCTTGCGGAGCGGGTTCATGATGCGGTCCATGGGACGCCGGGACAGCGATTCGTCGCCGCCGATGCGCGTGGTGAAGGGCTGTGCAGCGAGGATACCCGAGAGCATGCGGATGGTGGAGCCCGAGTTTCCGGCGTCGAGCAAGCCGGCGGCCTCGGTCAAGCCATCGAGACCGCGTCCGGCGATGTGCACCACTTCGTCGCGCCGCTCGATTTCGACGCCGAGGGCGCGGATGCAGCCGAGCGTGGATTGACAGTCTGCGCCGTTGGAATAATTGGTGATGCGGGTCGTTCCTTCCGCGATGGCGCCGAGCATTCCGTAGCGGTGTGAAATGGATTTGTCGCCGGGAAGTTCAATGGCGCCGTCGACGGTGTGGGCGGGGAAGATTTGCGCACGCATCGAAAAGGTTAGTGTACCTGAAGACGCGTTGCAGCCGACTATTCCGGCAATGCCAGGCGGAGAGCGTTCACGGCGGCGCCGATGACGCCGATCTCGTCGCTTCCCGAGACTACTTCGAACACATATCCCTGCAGCGGGCTCATCTTCACCATTTCGTGCAGGTATTGGTTCAGCAGGGCAAGATCGACGTGCTTGGCATTAAAGCCGGAAATGAAGAACTTGCCGGGGCCAACCATGTGAATGGAGCTGGCGGTTGCCGCGGCGAGCGCGCGATGCCAGAGCTCGACGAAATTGGTGCAGCGCTGATCGCCAAGGCGGGCGTTTTCGAAAATCTCGTCGGGCTCCATATCGAGGAAGCGGAGGCGCATGGCACGATGGCCCATAACCCCTTCCAGGTGTCCCTGGCCGCCGCAGCCGCAGTAGCGCTCACGGGGATCGAGCGAAACGACCATATGGCCGCCCTCCCATACGCCCTCGCGTCCGGGATAGACGCCGAATCCGACACCGTTTCCGAGGGTCCAGACGCGGATGTGCTGGTGGAGCACACCGCGCGTGGCGGCGAGGCCGGCGGCCATCACGTCGGCATCGTTGAAAATCGAAACGGGCGCAGCAATGCCGGCTTCGGCCAGCGCATTCGAGATCAGGTCGCCCATGTGCGCGCCTTTGAGCTGGCGCAGATTGGGCGATTCCTCGATGTAGCCGCAGCGGACAATTCCGGGCAGCGCGACACCGATGGCGCAGGCTTGGCGGCTCGAATCTACGGCCTGAATCTCACGCACAAAGCAGGCGGCGATTTCAGCGGGCGGCATGCTCAGCAGCGAATCGGGCCCTGGTTCCGTGGAATGGATGCGCAGGGGGGCCGCGAGCTGGTGGCCATCGACCAGCCCGATAGCTATGTGCTCGGCGGCGGTGATGCCGATAGCGGGGGGCATCGCTTCAAGCGCTCGAGGCGCCCCCAACTCGCGATTCGCCGAATCGGGCGAGCTTGTTGAGGCCGTTGAACGCCGCAGCCTTGTAGCATTCCGCCAGGGTCGGGTAGTTAAAGACGGTATCGACGAAGTAATCCACGGTTCCGCCGAGAATCATGACGGCCTGGCCGATGTGCAGCAGCTCGGAGGCGCCCTCGCCGATGATGTGGACGCCCAGCACTTGCTTCGTTTCGCGATGGAAGATGATCTTCAGGCGTCCGGTGGTGTCGCCGCGGATTTGGCCGCGGGCGATCTCTCGATAAAAAGCCACGCCGACCTCGTAAGGAACGTCTTCGTCGGTAAGCTGCTCCTCGGTCTTGCCGATGAAAGAAATTTCGGGGATGGTGAAGATGCCGTAAGGATAGCTGGCCGGGTTGGAATGCAGGTCCTTGCCGAAGGCGTGCGCGGCGGCGATGCGGCCCTGCTCCATGGAGACAGAGGCCAGGCTCGGAAAGCCGATGACGTCGCCTGCGGCGAAGATGTGGGGCTGCTTGGTGCGGTATTCGTGGTCGACCGGGATTCGGCCGCGCGCGTCGGCTTCGAGGCAGGCCGCGGCGAGGTTCAGGTCGTCCACGTTGCCCTGACGTCCGACCGCGTAGAGCAGCGCGTCGCCGGACACACGTTTTTTGCTGGCCAGGTTGGCAACGACGCCGCCACCCGGCATCTCTTCCACGCTCTGAACTTCCTCGTTGAGGCGCAGGGTCACGCGATTGTCTCGCAGATGGTAGGAGAGCGCTTCCACCATTTCGCCGTCGGCGAAGTCCAGCAGGCGGGGACGTTTTTCGATCAGGATGACGCGCACGCCGAGCGTGGCGAACATGCAAGTGTATTCGACACCGATCACGCCGCCTCCGACCACCAGGAGCGTTCCCGGGATATCGGGCATTTCAAGGATATGATCGCTGTCGATGATCGTGCGGCCGTTCAACGGCACTTCAGAGCAGCAGGCCGGGCGAGTTCCGGTGGCGATGACGATGGTGTCGGCGGTAGCGGTCTGCGAGCCGCGGGAACTATCCATTTGCAGCGTATGAGGGTCAATGAATTTGGCCGCGCCGCTGATCAGCTCAATGTTGTTGCGCGACAACTGGCCCTGGATGACATCGATCTCAGTCTTGATCACGTGCTGGACGCGCAGCGCCAGGTCGGCCATCGTGATCTTGTCCTTAACGCGGTAGTTTACGCCGTAGATATTTTGGTAGTAGTAGCCGGAGAGGTGAAGGACAGCTTCGCGGAAGGTTTTGCTGGGGATGGTGCCGGTATTGACGCAGACGCCGCCCAAAACTTCGCGGCGCTCGACGACGGCGACGCGCTTGCCCATTTTGGCGCCCTGAATCGCCGCGCGCTGCCCAGCCGGGCCGGATCCAATTACGATCAGGTCATAGCTTTGCACGTGCAACTAATTTAACTCACCTTCTATCGGCTGGCTAGTTAGGACGTTATGTGTAATGGCTAACGCAACCGTGTCAAATCTGCCACCACAGCGCAAGTTTTACCTAGGTGTTTACATTATGCAGGTTTAACAAAATCACCGAGTTACGTTTTGGTGTGCCGCATGCTATCTTGGACGCGAGAGGAGAACGTCGAAATCTATGACGAAGAATACCCTTGTGTTCGTAGGCGCATTGGGCACGCTGCTCTTGACCAGCGCGGGTTGCGCCACTAAGAAGCACGTGCGGGAAGCGATTGCGCCGGTGCAGAACCAGGTGAATCAGACCTCTACGCGCGTGGACACTCTGCAGAAGCAGAGCGATGAGCAGAAACAGGCTATCGGCGATCTGGATCGCCAGGTAGCGACCGCTGACGAAAAGGCTGTAGAAGCGGGCCGGAAAGCAGCCGAAGCGGCCGAATCCGCCGCTAAAGCCAATAGTGCTGCCGCCGATGCTGCTCAGCGGGCCGACAGCGCCAACACCGCGGCGCAGCAGGCTCAGCAGAACGTGGCCCGAGTGGACCAGAAGCTCGAGAACGTGAACAACTATAAGCTGGTCGCGACCGAGCAAGTCCATTTTGGCTTCAATCGCAGCACACTGAGCAAAGATGAGCAGGCGAAGCTCGACGACGCCGTCCAGAAGCTCAACGGAATGAAGAACTACGTCGTCGAAGTGCAAGGGTATGCGGATCGCTCGGGCGATAAGAACTACAACCGCGAGCTCAGCCGCCGGCGCGCCGACAATGTAGTGCACTACCTGGCGGTGGAGCACAACATCCCGCTGCGCGCGATTCGCGAGCTGGGCGTTGGCAGCGATTTTCCGGATGCCGACAACAAGACCAGCTCAGCGCGAAAAGAAAACCGCCGCGTCGATATCAAGATCTACACTCTGGATTTGAACGGCGAAGGGGCGACCGCTCAGAATTCGCCGCCGTCGGCTCAATAACAACCGGCAGCGCTGCCCATCGAAACACACGCACGGCGCGTGGGGAGTAGTTTTCCCTCGCCCCGTGCGTTTTTTTGTTGGACGACGTTCCTTTTTTGTTGGACGGCGTTCTTTGTAGTGCCCGCAACCGATGGCAACGGAATATGCGGGCTCATTGCGAAGAGTTGGGGCGCGGCCGATCAGCGTAAGCTGCTGGCGAGGTTCCGGGCCAATACCTGTGCGCGCTCAGCCAGCCTGAGTGCGCCGGGCAGATCGGAGGGGCGCAGAGCCTGGGCTTGCCGGACGAAGTTCCGCGCCTCTTCCATACTGGCTCGCTGTTCCTTCGACAGGCGCCTTTGGGCGATCGATCGCAGGCTGCTTTCGGCGCTCTGGAGCTTTTGGTCGATATTGGCGTTGTACTGCCGCTGCTCATCGGGCGAAAGGACAATAACGAGCTGCGGCGCGGGGGTAGGGGGAGCCAAAGGCGCGGCTGGCGCCGTGGGACCGACGGGCGGGGCGGACGGTCTGGGCGCGCGGCGTGGTCTTTCGGCAGGCGGCGGGCCGACCTGGGGAGTGGGAATTACACCCCCGGCCTCGGCCGGTTTCTCCGGAGATAGCGTCGGCGGCGGCGGGATCTCCTGAGTCGCGGGCTTGGGTGCCGCAGGCGCGGAGGCGGCGGGGGTGGACGGCGCAGGAGCAGGCGGCCCCGTGGGCACCAGCACCTGCCGCTTATGACAGGAAGCTTCCAACAGGACCAGCAAGCCGAGCATGAAAACGCCTAGAAGTAGCCGATTCAGGCCCGCGCGCTCCGTTTCATGAAACGTTGCTGGCCGAGTGGAACACTTCACTTCGGTAGTCTACCATTCCAGGAAAACGCAGCCGGAATGTTGTGCCCTTTCCGGGTTCGCTCGCGAAATCGATGGTGCCGCCGTGCAGTTGAACGACGCGAAAAGTTGTGGCCAAACCTATACCCGATCCCTTTTCTTTCGTAGTGAAGTAGAGGTTGAAGATGCGATCGCGATATTCGGGCGCGATGCCGCAGCCAGAGTCCGATATCTGGAGCTGGCAGTCCGCGCCGTCGCGAAGGATGCGGACGGAGAGCGTACCGCCGCGTGGCATAGCCTCCAGGCCGTTGTTGATGACGTTCAAGATGGCCTGCTGGAGCAGATCGCTATCGCCGGTAATCTGGATTCCGGGTTTCAGGTCTGCTTCGATGCGAATGCCCTTGACCGCCGCCTCGGGCGCGACCAGATCGACGATCTGGCTGACCAGCTGGCCTAGATCGAGGATCTTGGCGGCGACTTCAATCGGACGGTTAAAGTTCAAGAAGGTTTTTACGACATTATCCAGCCGCTTGATTTCGCGGCCGATCACTTCCACTTCCGGCTGCGCTTCGGTGAGCTTAGACTTGAGCAGCTCGAGCTGCACAGCCATGGCATTCAGAGGATTTTTGATCTCATGCGCGACACCGCTGGTCAGGCGGCTGAGCGCGGCCAGCCGGGACGAGAGATCGAGGTGCCGTTCCAACTGACGCCGGCTCTCAACGTCGCGGACCTCGACCAAGGTGCCGATCTGATCTTCGCCGGGACGCCGCTGAAGAACTTGAACGCTCACCAGTAACTTCTGAGGAGGACCGCTATCGCGTTGGATAGCGACCATCTGATCGCGCACGGTGTGACGATTCTGGACGGCGGCGGCGATAGCACTGCCCAACGCGCTGGAGAGCGGGAAGAGATCTTCTAGCTTTCGGCCGATCATGTCGGCTTGGGTGGCGCCCAGAAGCCGTTCGGCGGGAGCTCCGGCCAGCAGCAGACGCCCGGAATTGTCGAACAGCAACACCGCCTCTTCCAATCGCTGGAGTAACTGTTCTACGTTGCTACGCAGTTCCAAGGCATCCTGCTTGGCGCCGCGAAATTGCTCGCCCAAGACGCTCAGCTTGGACTGAACGGCGGCGAACTCGCGCGCTTCCCATTGGCGCGCCGTAAGTTCGGGCGCAGCCTGGCCGGACAAGATGGAATCGATGGTGCGGCTCATCCGGCCTAAGGGATCGAGCACGATGTTTGGAACGACGAAGCCAAGAAATATCGCGATCAATAGCGACGCGCCGAAAGCCAGCGCGAGGTTGTTCAACGCCGGCTCGACGTCGTGCCGGACAAAATCCGATTTGATAGCGACGACGATCTGGAAGAACGTCTGATTGTTTACGCCCAGGGTCCGGCTGGTGGAATAGTCTTCGCTCTGGGTCATGAGCGCCAGCAGGTTTTCGATCCAATGGCGGGATTGAATGTCCTTGAAGCTGCGGGTCGGCCGCAACTTGGTCCCCGCGAGGCCAGGATCGGAGGCGGCCAGAACATTGCCCCGGTCGTCGGCTACACGAATGGAAGATACGAGTTTGGCGTTCGCCAGCATGCGGACCAGCATGCGGGCGATATCCGGGTCGTTACGAATCAGCGTGGTCCAGTGTTGTTTGAGCTGATCGACCGAGGCCGGCGCCGCAGGATCGGGCGGGGCGGCGCTCAGGCGCGAGGTGATATTGCCATTGACTTCGTCGGCGACGACATCGGCGCGATCGAAGGCGGAGCGGAAGGACAGGCTGGTGAAGTCGTACAGGTACAGCAGCGACATTGCGATCACAACCAGCGTGACCAGGGCCACGATCGCGATCCGCAGCCGGGTTCTAAGAGACATCGACTCCTATTCCCCTGCGCCGGCCTCCGCTTCCGCCGCTCCGTACTCCTTCAATTTATTGAACAGGGTTTTGAGACTGATACCCAGAATTTCCGCCGCGCGGGTCTTGTTATTGCGGGTGTGCTGCAGGGTCATCTGGATCAGCGCCTTTTCCGCGTCGCCCACAGTGGTGCCAACAGGCAAGCGCACGGCGTCCGGCTCGGCCACCTGCTGCGGCACGCGAGATCCGGGAGGAACGCCGAAATCGCGCGGCAAGTGGTGCGGTGTGATGCTGCCTTCGCCGGCCAGAATGACGGCGCGCTCCAGCACGTTTCGCAGCTCGCGCACGTTGCCGGGCCAGGAGTAACGCTTGAACTGGTCGGCGACGTCGGGATGGACATCCACCACGCGCGTCTCGTGCTTGCGATTCAAATTGTCCAGCAGCGCTTGCGTAAGCAACGGAATATCGCCGTTGCGCTGGCGCAGCGGCGGCAGGTTGATCTGGAAAACGTTAAGCCGGTAGTAGAGGTCCTCGCGCAGTTCGCCTTTGCGAAGCGCCTCCTCGACGTTTTTGTTGGTGGATGCGATGACGCGGACATCCACAGCGATTTCGCTCTTGCCTCCAAGGCGCCGCACGTTGGAGTCTTCCAAGACGCGGAGCAGTTTCGCCTGGGTTCCAGCCGGCATTTCCCCGAGTTCGTCCAGCAGCAGCGTTCCGTGCTGGGCCAGTTCAAAGCAGCCGGCGCGGCGCTCGAGCGCTCCCGTGAATGCACCTTTTTCGTGTCCGAACAGCTCGCTTTCCATCAACGTCTCGGGAAGCGCGGCGCAGTTAATGGCGACAAACGGCCCATCGGCTCGCGGGCTGAGCTGATGAATCGCGCGCGCGACTAACTCCTTGCCGGTTCCGCTTTCGCCGGTGATGAGAACCGGGGCCTTGGAAGGCGCGACCTGCTGGATCAAAGAAAAGACCTGTTGCATCGGCGGACAACCACCGACGAGATCCACCAGCACGCCTTGGTAGGCCAGCCTGCGCTCTAAGCGTTCGGCTTTTTCCACCAACCGGCTCTGCTCGGCGGCGCGCTCCAACAGAACTTTGAGCTGACTCGGCTGGACGGGTTTTTCCAAGAACCAAAACGCGTGCAGATCGAGCACGGTCTGAATGGCCGTTTCGATGTTCCCGAACGCGGTAAGAACGATAGTGGGAGGAAGCGTGCCCTGCGTGCCTAGCCGCTTGAGGAGTTCAAACCCGTCTACGCGCGGCATCATGAGGTCGGTGATTAATACGTGAACCGGGTTTTCGCTGAGCTTGTCCAGAGCTTCCTGGCCATCGGCAGCCATGTCGACCGCCATGCCCCAGGCTTGGACCATCTTTGCCAGGCCGGCTCGTTGATTTTCTTCGTCGTCCGCGACGAGAACGCGGATTTGGGGGGGAGTTTCTACTTTACCCATTCTACTTTAATTGTATCGAGCCTTTCGGAAAACAACCGGTCAGAACGCGCAAGAATGAGCAGTGCAGTACTGGGACCCTCTCAGGCGGTCACAGGAACCGTTTCCGCGTCTCGCTCCGGGGCCGGTCCGCGGGCGCGTACAACCGCCAGGATCTGGGGGAGCGCGGCGCGGGCGGCCTTCTCACCGAGATCGATCAATCGCTTTGCGCTGGCGAAGGAATCCCAGGTCATGTTGGCAACCGGCGGCGCAATAACGACATTGGAAAAACGTCTCCAAGCGTGCTCGTTGCGGGCGCTCATGACTTGAAAACAGCGGCTCACCACCGAGAACATATTCCCGTAATCTTCGATACCGTCGTTATTTGGGATGGCGACGGAAATCACATAATTCGCACCGAGCTGCGGCAGCACTGCAGCTGGAACTTCCATGGAAACGAAGCCATCCACCAAGAGCCGGTCCTGATGGCGCAGCGGGAGAAACAGACCGGGATAGGCGCAGCTGGCGCGAATCGGAAAGACGACATCCCCCTTCCCGTGGAACGTTACGGATTTCCCTCGCACCAGGTCGGTCGCGACGATGGCGAGGGGAGTTTTCATGTCTTCGAAGCGGGTGGCCTTGAGCAGCCGGGATAGAAACGAGATCATTCGATCGCTACCCGCCAATCCCTGGAGGTTTAAGGTCCATCTCGCGACGTCACGAAATTTCATCGATAACGCAATTTTTTCAATGTCGTCGGCAGTGGCGCCGCTACACGCGGCGGCAGCGACAATGGCGCCGGAGCTGACACCTGCGATGGCGCTGATCGGGATATTGTTGCGTTCGAGGACGCGCAAGACACCGATATGAGCGATGCCGCGCGCGAACCCCCCGCCTAAAGCTAAGCCAATACGAAGGCTACCCGGCCTTGCGACCAGACCGGATCTAATCCATTCGCCAGTCTTGCGCCACCAGCGGGGCGCTGGCTTAACGACGACACCGTTCATCGTTCTGCCTCCCTTGGGTCACGTATTATGCTTAATACGTGCGCCCACAATTTCATCGTCGCAAATCAGTTACCGGCGTATATTGCTTCCTGATCTGCGCCCTAGTAATTTATCTTACTTCACTAGACGGACAGCGCGAACTGTCGGGTACAGCACAGATCAAGCTCGCCCTGGACCGGCTTAATGTTACAGGCAGCGTGCTGATGATCGCCGCGCACCCTGACGATGAGAACACGGCGTTACTCGCCTACCTAGCGCGCGGGCGCAAGGTGCGAACCGGGTATCTGGCGCTAACGCGGGGCGAAGGCGGCCAGAATCTCATTGGCTCCGAGCAGGGCGACGCTTTGGGTTTGATTCGCACGCAAGAACTGCTGGCGGCGCGGCGGATCGATGGCGCGGAGCAGTTTTTCACGCGCGCAGTGGATTTCGGATTCTCGAAAACGCCGCAAGAGACGTTCGAAAAGTGGGGGCATGACAAGATCCTGAGCGACGTGGTTTGGGTGATCCGGCGGTTTCAGCCGGATGTAATCGTACTGCGGTTCAGCGGAACGCCGCGCGACGGGCACGGTCATCATCAGGCGTCAGCGCTGCTGGGCAAAGAGGCGTTTACAGCCGCGGCAGATCCTGCGCGCTTCCCGGAGCAACTTCAATACGTGAAGCCGTGGCAAGCCAAGCGCTTGGTGTGGAACGCGGGGGCGTTCACGCCGGAGCAGGAGCAGGAAATTCAAAAGCAGCCCAACAAAGTCGAAGTGGATCCGGGCGAATACGATCCACTGCTGGGGCATTCGTATGCCGAGATCGCGGGCATGTCGCGCAGTATGCATCGCAGCCAGGGGATGGGCGCGCCGGAGCGCAAGGGGAGCGCCAAGACATGGCTGCTGCCGGTAGAGGGCAGGCCTGCGACGCACGATCTGTTCGACGGCGTCGATATCGGCTGGAATCGTTTTCCGGGCGGAGCGCCGGTGGGGCGGGCACTCGCGGACGCAGCACGAGCATTCGACGCGCTGGATCCGGCGAAGGTAGTTCCGCTGCTGTTGAACGCACAGAAGGCAATGGCCGCGCTGCAGGATCCGCGGGTGGAGCTCAAACGGCAAGAGCTTCGAGAAGCGATCGCGTTGTGTTCGGGACTGTGGCTGGACGCAACGGCGGATAAGTACGCGGTGACGCCTGGTGGAACGCTGCGCTTGAGCGCGACCGCTTTGCGGCGGGAAAAACCGAGCGCTGAAGTGCAGAGCGTCGATTTCGAAGGCATGTCGCAGGCTTCGGCGAAAGAGCATGGTGTCGCGCTTCCGTTCAACGAGCCGAAGGTGTTTTCAGCCGAGCTGACCGTGCCGCAAAATCAGCCGCTTTCGCAGCCATACTGGTTGAGCGCACCCAAGCAAGGCGACACGTACACGGTGCGCAATCAATTGGACATCGGGCTGGCGGAGAATCCACCGCTGCTGCGCGCCCGTTTCCACTTGCGAATCCAGGGCGGCGAGATCGACATCGTGCGGCCGGTGATTTTCCGGTATATCGAGCGCGCTCAAGGCGAATTGACGCGGCCCGTTATCGTGGAACCTGCGGTAACGCTGGAATGGGCGCGGCGGGCGCGGCTATTCCCTAACGAAGCGGCAGAAAAAGTCGAGCTGCAAATGCGGGCGAATATCGCGGGAGCGGCGGGCGAGATCCGGCTGACGGCTCCGAGCGGGTGGAGCGCGACTCCGGTGTCGCAGAACTTCCGGCTTGCCTCAGCCGGCGACGAAGCGCCGATGTCGTTTCAGATCCAGCCGCCGGCGCAAGACAGCAAGGCTGTGTTGGAAGCGAGCGCCAGCGTCGGCGGACAGACTGTCGCGGTTGGGATGGAGACCATCAGCTATCCTCATATTCCCCCGCAGGTTCTATTTCACCCCGCCAATACGGAATTGGTTCGAAGCGACGTGAAACTGTTGTCGACGAACGTGGGGTACGTGATGGGCGCCGGCGACGAAGTGCCGGATGCGCTGCGGCAGCTTGGCGCGAACGTGGTTCTGCTGGATGCCGAAGAATTATCGCGCGGCGACCTGAACCGCTTCGACGCGATCGTGACGGGCGTGCGGGCGTATAACACGCGGCCCGATCTGCGGGCCAATCAGGAACGGTTGCTCAAATACGTCCAAAATGGCGGCACGCTGGTGGTGCAGTACATCGATGCGCAGGGCGGGCGTGGAGGCCGGGGTGGGCGCGGGCCTGGCGCGGGATCGACCGATGGCGGGGGAAGGGCCAACGGCGCTGCGAGAAACGGTGCGACGGACGGGCGCGGAGCAGCGCCGGCTGGAGGCGCGGCGGGACCGGGACGCGCGCAGGTGGCGTTCCATGCCGGGCCATATCCTTTCGCCACGGGCGTGGATCGCGTGACTGTGGAAGATTCGCCGGTGGAGTTGCCGAACCCCGCGAGTCCGCTGCTGCACCAGCCGAACGAAATATCGGCTCGGGATTTTCAGGGCTGGATTCAGGAGCGCGGGTTGAATTTCGCTTCCGAATGGGATTCGCATTACCAGCCGCTGTTTGAGACGCACGACCCGGGCGAGAAGCCGCTGCTGGGCGGCACGCTCTATACGCGCTATGGCAAAGGCGCGTACGTATTCACGGCTTTTTCCTGGTTCCGCGAGCTTCCAGCGGGCGTTCCGGGCGCGTTTCGGATTTTTGCAAACCTGTTGAGCGCAGGAAAAACGTTGTGAGCAAAGCGCCAGAGCACGCGCCCTCACGCACGGCGGAAGAGCCGCCGCCCTTCCTGAAAACCTGGAGGAACGTTTATATTTTCGTGGTTTGCTATCTGGCCTGCCTCATTGCAGGCTTTTATGTTTTCTCGCGGGCGCTGGCCCCATGAGGCCGCTCGACTGGACGGTCATGTTCGCGTGGCTGGCATTCATCGTCAGCTACGGCTTGTACCGCGGGCGCGGAAGCAGCACGGTGAACAAGTTCCTGCTGGCGGGCAAATCGATGCCCTGGTACGCGATGGGCCTGTCGATCATGGCGACGCAGGCCAGCGCGATCACGTTTATTTCGACCACCGGCCAAGCCTATGTCGACGGTATGCGATTTGTGCAGTTCTATTTCGGATTACCGCTGGCGATGCTGGTGCTGTCGGCGACCGCGGTGCCGATCTTCCACCGCTCCGGTGTTTACACCGCGTACGAATACCTGGAGCGGCGGTTCGATTCCAAGACGCGTTCGCTGGTGAGCGGGATTTTTTTGATCCAGCGCGGGCTGGCGGCGGGGCTGTCGCTGTACGCGCCGGCGGTGGTGCTGTCGATTGTCCTGGGGTGGTCAGACCGGCTGACAGCGGTGATGATGGGCGTTTTAATCGTGACGTATACGGCTTATGGCGGGATTAAAGCGGTCACATGGGCGGACGTTCCGCAAATGATGCTGATCTTCGCCGGCCTATGGATTGCGCTGTTTATGGCGATCCACCTGCTTCCGCGGGGTGTTTCGTTTCACGACGCGGTGTCGCTGGCCGGAGCGGCGGGAAGGCTGAACGCGGTAACTTTTCATTTCGACTGGAACGACCGGTACAACATCTGGAGCGGTGTCGTAGGGGGAATGTTCCTGGCGCTGGCCTACTTCGGCTGCGATCAGTCGCAGGTGCAGCGCTATCTCAGCGGAAAATCGATCGAACAGAGCCGGCTGAGCCTGATCTTCAACGCGATGGCCAAGGTACCGATGCAGTTCTTTATTCTGTTCATCGGTGCGATGGTGTTCGTGTTCTACATCTTTATGCAGCCACCGGTGTTGTTCCAGCCGGTGGAGCTCGAGCATGTACGCGGCGATCCGCGGCTTCCGGCGATCGAGCAGCGTTATGAAGATGCTTTCGCGCGCCGCAAAGCCGCGGCAGAGGATTACGTGCGGGCACACGGAGGCGCCGACCGGGCAGCGCGGCAGGAGATCATCACGCGATTTCAGACCGCGGAGCGCGATTTGAACCGGGCCCACGTGGAAGGCGAGCAGCTGGTGGACAAAGAGTTCGACGACACGAACTATGTTTTTTTGTCATTTGTAACGCGCTATCTGCCGGCCGGGCTGGTTGGACTTTTGATCGCGGTGATTTTCACGGCCGCGATGTCGTCCACTTCCGGCGAGATTAATGCCCTGGCGACGGTGACGGTGATCGATATCTATCGCAGGCATATCAGGCCCTCAGCTCCGGATCATCATTACTTGACGGCCTCCCGCATTGCGACCGTGTTCTGGGGACTCGTGGCAGTGGGTTTTGCGCAGTACGGCCGAAACTTCGGCGCGCTCATTCAGGCAGTGAACATTATCGGCTCGTTATTTTATGGCGGGCTGCTGGGAGTATTCGTGCTGGCGTTCTTTTTCAAATCGGCTGGTGCGAACGGCGCGTTTTGGGGAGTGTTGGCGGGCGAAGCGGCGATTTTCGCCGCAAATTTTTTCACGCGAATTTCTTTCCTGTGGTTCAATGTGATCGGCTGCGTGGTCGTGGTGCTGGTTGGCCTGGCCGTGTCCCAGGCCTTCGATTCAAAAAAGACGGTATCCAAGCACGCGACGTAAGGGCGGACTACAGGAGCGCGGTATCGATTCTCGATTCGCTGCTGCTGTCGATCATGACCGGCGGCCGGACTTCCGCGTTTCGTAAATAAGCCAGAAGCGCGTCTTCCGAGCCTTCGAAGAAGCTGTCCACAAGGTCGCGGATGGCGAGGCGCCGCAGCACATCGCGGCTGAGCACCGGAGCGTAAAGAAACGAACGTCCTACCTTTCGCCGGGCAACGCCGCCTTTACGCGCCAGGCGGTCCAGCACGGTCATGACCGTGGTGTAGGCGAGATGGCGGTTAGCGGTCAAGGCGCTGCGTACGTCTTTGACGCTGCCCTCGCCGATTTTCCAGAGGACCCGCAGGCATTCCAGCTCGAGCGGAGGTGGAATTTCGCTGCTTCCGATCCGGCGCATCATGAGTCCTTTTGCCAAGCCTGGCGCAATTTTTCAGCGAAGACCGAGTTGGGGGCGGCGGATTTGGAAGCGCGCGGCAGCGGATCGCCAGAAGGGAGCGCAAGGCTCGACAATACTGCTGCCGGGGCGGCCGGAGGAACAGCATCAAGAGGCGGCGCTACCACAGGAGCAGCGGGTAAATGGCCGTTTGTCGCGGGCTCGTTGGGCAATTTGGGGCTGAGTTCGGCCGGCCCGGATTCCTCCGGCGCAGTATGGGCTTCTTCCTCGAGGTATTTCGCGGTCTTGAGCACAGTCCGATCCAGCGAGGTGCTGTAGGCGGTCCAGCAGCCCTCGACGTGCCGATCGCCAGCCACCTGCTTGCGGATGCACTCCATCTTCGAATCCAGATTGTCGAGGTGGTGCAGCAGCAAGGCCTCGGCGAAGAGGGGAACCTTGGGGGATCCAAACTCGAGTTCGCCGTGATGGCTCACAATGAGATGCTCCACCAGCACTCGCAGCTTGGGCGGGAAGTCCGGCAATGTCTGGAGCTTCTCGTGCAGCAGCCTCAGCCCGATGATGATATGACCGAGCAACTGGCCTTCGGAGCTGTAGCCGAAAGTACGCTCGTAGGTCAACTCCGCCACCTTACCGACGTCGTGGAGAATTGCTCCGGTGAGCAGCAAATCCAGATCGACGTAGCGGTAATGCGCCGCCGTCATGCGGCACAGATGACACATCGAAAGCACGTGCTCGATGAGTCCGCCGAACCAGGCGTGATGGACGTGCTTGGCGGCCGGCGCAGTGCGGAACATCCGCGCCAGCGGCTCGTCATCCAGAAACGCTGTCAGCAGCTCGCGCAGGTGCCGATTGCCGATGCCGGCCACGATGCCGCGCAGCTCGGCGAACATCTCCATCGGCTCCCGCTCGGAGACCGGAAAATAGTCGCCAAAATCGACGTCCGAATCGTGAATCCGGCACATTTTGTGGATGGTGAGCTGGGGCCGGTTTTGAAAAATCTGTAGCAGGCCCTTCACTTTGACGAAATCATCGCGATCGAAGGTGTCCATCACATCGGCGACGTTGTCCCACATCTTGGCGTCCACTTCGCCGGTGCGATCGCCTAACAGCAGCGACAGGTACGGCTCGCCGGATTTCTTCTGCCGCACGTCTTTGATGTGAACGATAAAAGTGCTGGTGACGACCTCGTTGGGTCTGAGCTCTCGGACGTAGGCAGACTTCATGAACTATTTGGAGCTGCTGCTGGTCACTCCGGTGCTGGTTCCAGGCACCGGAACCATCCACAGCAGGCGCTTGCGATGGGCGACGTTGGCGACCTCAGCCTTGCTGACGGTCTCGGGCTTGAGCTGCGCCGGATCCACCCAGGCGGTGTCCTTGCCAGCCGCGGCGCCGGTGTCTACGTAATCGGCCTTGATTTCGAGGAACGCGTCTTGGCGCAGCTTGCCGAGGAACTCGCGCATGGCGGGCTCCATGCGGGGGCGCATCAGCCTGTCCATGACTTCGTTTTCCACTTCGGACAACTCGGCCTGTCCGGCCTTTTGATGCTCCTCCACGCGCAGGATCAGGAATCCGTTGGGCCGCCGTATGGGATCCGTGATGTATCCCTTGGGTTGATTCCAAACCAGGTCCTCGAGATCCTTAGCCAGGCTGCCTTTCTTGAAGGGCGGGAGCGCGCCCATGTCCTTGGCGCTGGGCGAATCGGAATTGTCTCGCGCCATTTCGGCGAACCGCTCGCCGCGGCGGGCGCGGCTGACCAGATCCTTCGCCTTCTTTTCGGCTGCCGCGACGCCAGCAGCGTCCTTGTTTTCCGTTGAGATAAGGATCTCGCGCAGGAACAACTGCTCCTCGCGGACGAACTCGGATTTGTGTTCGTTGTAATATTTCTCCACGTCTTCGTGCTTGACGGGAATTTTGTCGCTGACCTCTTGCCGGACGACGCGCTGCGTGAGCAGGCTCTTCTTCATTTCGTCCTTAAAGTCTTCAAAGGACAGCCCGCTCTGTTCTTTGATGTATTCGTGGAACTTATCGGGGTCGGCAATGCCGGAATCCTGTTGGATCTGCGACATGCGCTTGCTGACGTCACTGTCGACGTTGATATCCAAGTCCTTGGCTTTCTGGACCAACAAGAGTTGGTCGATCTTGTCGCGGAGCAAGTTCTTTTCTCTATCCGCCAAAGCTTGTTCGAGGGCTGTGCCGGCCAAACCGCTCTCACGAAGCTCAGTGACGAGCTGTTGGCGAGTCCGGGCAAGGTCGGTGCGGGTGATGATGTCGCCGTTGCACTTGGCGACGATCTCCTCCACGGTGGCAAGATCGGCGGCAAACACCGATCCAGATACCAGGAGCGCAATAGGAAACAACAATTGCATACCTCTATTATCTTACGATTTGTAAGCCCAGCCGCTCGCGCGCCCGGGTTAAGGATGCCGCGGCGCTAGCAAGCGGAGGTACTCGTCCAGGGTCGCGTCGAGACGCTGGTAGAGCAGTTTGTCAAATGCCTCACTTCCCAGGAGGGCTTGCGACTGCTGCAAGGCGCGAATATAGGCGGGCCGGTCTTCGGGACGGACCGCAACCGGAGGGTAGCCAGCGCGTATCAAGATGAGATTCATCAGCAAACGAGCTACCCGGCCGTTGCCATCATTGAACGGGTGGATATCCACGAGGCGGCGATGCGCGGTAAACGCGGCGGCCGGCGTATCGGGCGCCGTCCGCAGCCACGCGGCGAAATCGCCCATCAGCGCGGGAATTTCGGCGGGGTGGGGAAAAGTATGCTGGCCTGCATCGGTGCGAACGTAGCGCGGTAAATCGGCATAGCGTCCGGCAATGTCTGGACGCGAGCGCTTTACCACGAGGTTATGCAGGCTTCGGATGTCAGATTCGGTAATAGGAGCAGGTTGCTGGCGCACCAACTCGCGCACGTAACGGATCCCGTCATAGTGATCCAGTGCCTCAAGATGGTCCTTGAGGGGCTTGCCTGCGATGGTTATGCCTTTCTCAATGACCAGCGTGGTCTCAACGGGACTGAGCGTGTTTCCCTCGATGGCGTTGGACGTATACGTCAGCTCAATATCGTAGTAGTGTTCCAGATTGTTCAGCGCCTCGGCCGGTAAAGGACGTAAGGCGTCGAGTTGCTGTTTTTTGGCGGCAATCGCTTCGAGCAGCGTCTGCATGCGCATCCTAGAGATAGCATGAGTACGGGCGCGGGCCAAACTGCCGCGGAGTATTGGCATTCGCATCGGCGTTGCGCAGCGCTGTACCCTTAAAGACCTGTGTTAGCTTAGTGAACGGCTCAAGAACTCGCACAGGAGAGACCTGGAAATGACTACCTTAGCCGTGGCGGCGGAACTCGTCAAATATTGTTCGCAAGGCAAATTCGTGGATGCGGCGGAAGCACTGTACTCGCCGGATATCGTAAGCGTGGAGGCCGGGGCACCTCCCGGGCAGTCTCGGGAAGCCAAAGGCATTGCGGCCGTGAAGGCGAAAGGCGAATGGTGGACCAAAAACCATGAGGTCCATTCGACGGTGGTGGAAGGGCCGCTCGTCGCCGGCTCACATTTCGCAGTAAAGTTCGTGATGGACGCGACCTTCAGGCCCGATAACCGGCGCTTCACGATGGAAGAGATCGCGATCTACAAAGTGGTGAACGGCAAGATCGTTTACGAAGAGTTCTTTTACTCGATGTAAAACCGAATTGGCGCACGTGCAGGCCAGGTAGCGCGGCAGATTTATCGCACTACCGCAAGCCACGTGGGGTGCCGGTTGCGGTGGTATAACAGAACCTGAAGTTCAACAACTAGGGAGGCAAGTCACATGAGGGGACATATTGTAGCTGTCGCCGGCGTACTTACGGTGGCGCTGTTCGCGGCAACCAAGCCAGTCACCGTGAACCTGCAGGATGCCAAAGGCCAGAGCGTGGGCACTGCGGTGATTAGCGACCAAAAGGGCGGAGGTGTGAGGATCAAACTAGATCTAAAGAATCTGCCGCCGGGCGAGCACGCGCTACATATTCATCAAACGGCTAAATGCGAGGGTCCGGCATTCACGTCAGCCGGTGGACATTTCAATCCCGAAGGCAAACACCACGGAATGCAGAACCCCGAGGGGCCGCATGCGGGCGACATGCCGAATTTCACGGTGAAAGCGAACGGCACCGCCAAGGCCACCATCTCGGATCCGCGCGTGAGCATGGGCGACGGATCGAATTCGATCTTCGCCAACGGCGGCACGGCGCTGGTGATCCACGCCAAAGCCGACGATATGAAGAGCGATCCGGCAGGCAACGCAGGCGACCGCATCGCCTGTGGAACGATTACGAAGTAACTTCGGCGGCTATTGCGTACCCGTCGGCGTTCTGCTCTTGTCCGGGCGCAGAATGATCTTCTGCACGCGCCAGTTGTTCATATCAGCGACATAGAGCAAATTTTCCGACGGGCACGCCAAGCCATGCACCCAGTTAAACTGTCCCAAGTCGTGTCCGGACTCGCCGAACGATCCCATTATTTTCCCGTCCAGCGTCAGTTTGTAGATCCTGCCCGGTTCTGAATCGGAAGTAAATAGGTACTGCGTGGGACCCTGTGTGATGCAGATGGTCCAAGGCTGCGTTTCGTCCGGCGGATGCGGCGCGACATTGCCTAACACCGGGTGGCGGGTCTTGTCATACGGCACGTTCAGAAAGATGAAGCGCTGGAAATTGCCGTCGCGATCGAACACCTGGATGCGGCGGTTCTGCCGGTCGGCGACGTAGACGTTATTCTGGCGGTCGATGCCGATATTGTGCGGGATGTTGAACTGGCCCGGATTCTCGTTGGCGTGTTCGCCGCTGCGGCCGCGCGATCCCCAGGATTTGATCCAATTGCCGTGCTTGTCGAATTTGGCGACGCGCGAGTTGATGTAGCCATCGCTGATATAGATGTTGTCGTCGCTGTCGAAGGCGATGTCGGTGGGGGCACGGAACATTCCGTCGACGTGCACGGGCGCGGGCCGGTCCTGCCCGTTGGGTAACAATCCGTTGCCGCGGTAGTAATTCGGCTCGTCCGGACCTTCAGGGCGCCGGCCCAAGTTCAGCGTCACGTATCCGGCCGGATTGAAGCGAATTACGGCATGCGTGCCTTTGTCGACCACCCACAGATTGTCGTATTTATCGAAGCGCACGCTGTGGGCATAGCCCAGGCCATACACGGCCCGGCCGATTTCGCGTACAAACTTGCCGTTCTCGTCGAATTCCAGCAGCTGCGTCGAGGCGTTGCCGTACAGCGGGCCGGAGGTGGCGCTGCCGGGGTGATTGATTACGACCACGTGGCCTTTGGAATTGACCGCAACCGACAGCACTTCACCGAGATTCATATCGGGCGAGTACTTCAGAGGCTGCGGAACCGATTCGAACGAGAGCGTGGGTGTAGAAGACTGCGCGAACAGGGGAGCGGCGAACAAGGCGAGCGCTAGGACACGCATGGCGATTCCCTCCTTTGGATTGAGAAGCACGTGAGCCAGAGTATGCCGCGGCTCACGCGCGTGTCAAGGCGCTCGACACTCGTGGCGGAGCACAGGGTGGCCCGGCTCCGATCGGGCTCGCGGATTTATTGCGGCGGTACCAGCGCCGATCCGTGCGGCACGCCGCTCACCGTGGCAGTGGTCGCGGTAAGAGACTGGGTGTCGATGACCGTGACGGATTGATCCTGGCTGTTATCGCGGTCTGGGACAAGCGCCGCAACCGCGTCGCCACACACCGCCGGCTTCAGTTCAGCGGAACGCGCTGCACACCGCGGGGAAATGAGCCGGCATTCATCGTAATACCAAACGGCACCAGGCGCGTATCGAAGATCGTGATTGTTCCATCGAGGAAATTGTTGACGGTGACCGTTTGGCCGTCCGGAGATACCGACAAGTCGCACGCGCCCATGCCGGCCGGCACGGAGGAGACTTGAGTGTACGTGGTCGCATCGAGCACGAGCACCGATCCCGCTCCGCTCGCGATATACGCGACCGTGCCCGTGGGGCTGAAGGCAACATCGAACGGCGTGAAGGCGACCAGATGCTTGACCACCACGCCGGTCAGAATATCGATTACCTCGACCACGTTGTTCCAGGGGTAGGTTACCCAAGCCAGCGTCGCGTCGGGATTGATAAACACGGATTGGGGGAAAGGAGTGTCCAGGGGGATAAAGCCCGCGATCGACTTAGTTGCGATGTTAAGGACCGCCAACTCTGGCGCAGTGTCATAGTAATTGGTCACCAGAGCATACGAGCCGCCCGGAGAGATGGCGATTCCGGATGGGAAGAAACCTGGGTCCGTACGAATTGCTTTGGTGACCTGGTTCGTGGCAGTGTCGATGAAAGTGATTCCGTTGTCATAGCTGGTTACGATCGCCTGCGATCCGTCCGGAGTCACGCGAATCTGCAGCGGCCGGCTTGTGACGTTTACCGAGCCGAGCGGTTGGGAGGTACAGACTGCGTACTTAGTGACCGTCCCGTTCACGTGGTCCACGGCGAAACCAGTTGGGTTCAGTTGGCTGGCGCAAGATGTCGAGATCATGGGGGCGGTTTGAGGGAAAAACGGCAAAAAGGGAAGCGCGCGGTACGGCAGCGTAACTTCGTACGCTGCTCCGGCAGGACCTGCTCGAGTGACGAGTTGCTGCCGAACGGTATCGGCTCCCGCTATGGCTGCCGCAACGGCGATGCCCGGCGGCTGCGGGCCGGATCCTTGCGCGATGTTTTCGGGAATATAAGCCGGCCCATCTTCGGAGTTCGGATTCGGTGCAGGATTTCCGTTCGGATCCGTGCTTCCTTTATCGGGACAAGGAAACAGGGTCGGGAAAGCCCCCGTGTCGTCGGTAAAACCGTGAACGCCAGGATATGTTTTGTAATAGCGATACATCACCCAATAGCCGCCCACGCATTTCCAGTACTGGTCAATCTGGCCAGGAACATAGTTTTTCGTAAGCGGCGGCTTGCCGAAATTGTTTATGAAATTCATAATCTGGTCCGCGCCCCAGATGATTGGATTCTGCGGATTCACATAGCCGCTCCCTTTTTGAGCGGAAGCACAGAATGGCACGGCCAGTAGGAGCAGCCAGGGATGGTTCACCCTTCGTAGAAAGATCGAGATCATTGAAACCTCACCGTTTTTCCGGTCATCAGTACCGCCGCGGATCGGGCGACGCTCAGACCGCTGGCTGAAAAGCCGGAGTCGTTGGTGAACACAAGATAGATCGCGCTCTTCGAGCGGAGCGCACTGGGCTGGCTGGCGGGCACAGCCGATAATACTTCGCGCGGAATCGTGAGGCTGTTAGCTCCGGCCGGCCCGGAACACAGGAAAACGGCGCTCGAGTTAGACGGCAGATCGGAATCCATTCCCATGACGGTGACCATCTGGCCCGCCGCTCCGGACCAGCTAAGGGTGAGCGGCTGTGAGCGATTCACGGCTGTGATCTGATCGCGATTGGTCCACACCGGAGGCGCGGGTACGGAGACCGAAGTGCTGAAGGCGGCGACATCGGCGCCACCGGGCCCGCTGACGGTATAGCTGCCAGGCGCAAGATACAAACTATTAGGAAGCGAGTAGAGCGGCAGATAAGATCCTAAAGGCGCAGCCGAGGCTAGCAAAGTGATTTGTTGCGATGAGTTGGCGCTAGAGATTTGGATTTGCGTGCCTGGGTCGAGCGCGGTAGAGGCGCTCGCGACATCGGGCACTTTCCCGCCTTCGAAGAAGTCGCCGATTCCTGGATAAAGCGTGCACGTGCCGGCCGGCGGCAAAGAAGCAAACGGCGCGAACGCAAACGGGGAAGGTTTGTACTTGGTGGCGTTGAACGCGACAAAATCGCTGGTGACGTCGAGCGTTGCGGACACTCCGACATCTTCGTGGATGGTCATTCGTGTAAGTGTCAGAATTCCTAGCGAACTGCCATTCAGAATGGGACCAGCGAGGGGGTTGGCAGGTTCTAAGCAGGCGCCCCCATCGGCGCTGATGGCCATGCTCGTAAAGTTGCCGACGGTGGTATGCGAAGTGCGAACATAGACCGGCACCCAACAGCCCTGCGGCGCGTTGGGCGGCACCACAAAATCGATTTGATCGAGTCCCGAGCAGCACGGCGAGCGGCCGCTGTAGACAACGGTAGCGGGTACGCCTCCCACCCACACCTCCACGGGAGTCGCCGGTAGATTCGCGGGCGGCGCTTGATTGTCGGGCGCGTTGATTGGGCCAAGACCGGTGAGGTACAGCACCTCCGTCTGTCCGGGCGTCGCGGAAGCCTGATTGGAATTTAAGGGGAGGTTCGTCGCGCTCACCGCGTTCTGCAATGCGGCCGGCCCAATTCCGGTGCCGGTAAATGTGAAGACGCCTGGGCTGTCATGAACGATATAGACGGGAGACGGATTGCTCTTGGATCCGTTCACGGTCACCCACACCGACACCCAGCCCAACGGCGTATTGGATGGCAGCAAGGCGTTGATCTGCCCTTGCGATACGTACAGCGGGATGGCGTTGACCGTCGTCGATTTTTGAGTGACCTGGATGGAAACACCGGAGAAGGTAGTTGTGAGCGGAAACGAACTTTGCTGCACGCCCTGCACGGGGCCCAAACCGCTGCCGAAGATGGTGAATAGCGAGCCCTCGGCGATGGATCCGGCCGGGAGTCCTGGCGCGTAGTAGCTGGCGGCATTGACAATCTGGTGCGGATATATAACGGGCGCCGCCTGCATGCCACCACAAGCCAGCAATGCCGTGAACATCGCCGCGGAAACTCGGGTTTTCAATGATACTTCTCCAGTCCATCAGTGATTATAGAACCGTTGTTGTTATATAAGCGGTTTAAAGGAGAACCGGAGGAATTCCGAACTACACTGGGCCGCTAAGAATCGCGCCGTCGTAAGAACAGCAGGACGGCCGGCGTTGAGGACCTATGCTGCCGTCTTCAACTCGACTTTGATCCATCCCTCTTCCCGCTTGTCGAAGGTCTTATGGGCTTCCAACACATCCTCGATGGGCTGAACCTGCGTCAGGGTAAGCGCAAAGCAGCACGCGCGCCGTGGCTTCGTCGCGCTTCCCAACGCCCGGCACAGCGGCATACCTCCGCGACATGAAGCTAGTCGAACGAACTTGTGAGTGGGTCGGCCGTAAACGGTCGATTTGATTCTGGAGCCACCCGCCGGGATCGAACCGGCGACCTGCTGATTACGAATCAGCCGCTCTACCAACTGAGCTAGGGTGGCCCTCTCTTCTTTTATACATTACGCGACCGCTCGGGCGCAGTGCTTCGAAGCGGTCCAGAAATAACGAATCTCTGTCATTTCGCGTCTCGCCAATTGCCGCCGATTCCCACATCCACTACCAACGGTACGTTCAGCTTGTGGACGCTCTCCATCTCGCGCTTCACCATGCGCGCCAACTTCTCCGCTTCGGCCGGCGGCGACTCGAACAGCAGCTCATCGTGCACCTGCAGCAGCATACGCGTTTCGAATTTTTCGCGGCGCAGGATTTCATCAATGCGGATCATGGCCAGCTTGATCAAGTCGGCCGCGGTGCCTTGCAGCGGCGTATTGACGGCAGTGCGCTCGGCGAAACTGCGCGCGTTCGGATTGCGGCTGTGCATGTCCGGAATGGGCCGCTTGCGGCCGAACAGTGTGACCGCGAAACCACTCTTGCGAACTTCGGCGATGGTCTCCTGAATGAACTTGCGGACGCCGGCATGCAGCTCAAAGTAGGTGTGAATGTATGTTTCGGCCTCCTTGCGGTCGATTCCGAGCGAGGTGGCCAGCCCGAACGGCGTCTGCCCATACACGATTCCGAAATTCACCGCTTTCGCTCTACGCCGCATTTCGGGCGTCACCATCAGGGGCGGGACGCGGAACACTTCGGCCGCTGTCCGGGTGTGGATGTCTTCGCCGTGCCGAAAAGCTTCCACCAGAACAGGATCATGCGACATATGCGCCAGCAGACGCAGCTCGATCTGGGAGTAATCCGCGACCACTAATTTCCAGCCTTCACAGGGCACGAATGCGGCGCGAATCTCACGGCCCAGCTCGGTTCGGATGGGGATATTTTGCAAATTGGGATTGGACGATGACAGCCGTCCGGTGGCCGCGCCGGCCTGGTTGAAAGTAGTGTGCAGGCGGCCGGTTTTCGGATCGATTAAGGACGGCAGCGCGTCGATATACGTCCCTTTGAGCTTCGTCAATTGGCGATAATCAAGCACCTTGCGCGCGATTTCGTGCTCGGCCGCCAGGCCCTCCAGAACATCGGCGGCGGTCGAAATCGTCTTGCCTTTTCCATACTTCACCGGGGCGGGCAGGTTCATCTCCTCGAACAGAATCTTGCCGAGTTGTACCGGAGAATTGATGTTGAACGGTTTTCCGGCAAGCTGGTAAATCTCGGAGGCAAGGCGCTGGATCTCCGATTCCAGGCGTTCCGACAACAGCCTGAGCTGATCGGGCTCGATGCGGATCCCGGTCTGCTCCATACGCGCCAGCACATACGCCAGCGGCAGATCGATGTCCTCGTAGATTTTCCGGAAGCCTTGCTGTTCGATCTCCGGAACCAGCCGCTCGGCAAGCGTAAAAATCAGATCAGCGTGCTGCTCAGCGGCAGGGCCTAGTTTCCGGTCCAGATAGCGCTCCGCCAAGACCTCAGGGGAGCACGCGGCCGGATCCGCGCATAGCAGGAACGAATAAAGAAGGACGTCGTGACGAAAGCCTTGCGCCTCGATGCCGTGACGGGAGAGTGCCAAGGCCAGCGACTTCAAATCATGAGCGATTTTGACGCGCTGCGCGTCCTCCAGAATCGGTTTCAGAATGTTCAGATATTCTGCCGAAACGGCCCGCCCGACCCCGGCCTGGGTGGAAATACCGATCATCGCCAGCGGTAGATCGCCGTCGCCCCCGGATTGAATGGCGAAAGCGATGGGGTGGTCCGGCTCGAGCTTTTGAAGATCGGCGGCGTAGGCGGCCACCTGTTCCTGCCCGCTCAGGACCGCATAGTCGCGCGTGGATGAATCGTCGGTTGGCGCGAGTTCTTTCAGCAGGCTGTAGAACTCGAGTTCCTTGTAAATCTTCTTGAGTTCCGGAAGCTCCGGCTCCTGAGCTGCCAGACCGGAGATCTGGAACTCGATGGGAACCGTGCAATCAATGGTTGCGAGCCGTTTGCTGAGCAGAATTTGCTCGCGATTGTTCTGCAAGCTCTCGCGATAGGACTTGCGTTCGACTTCGGCGGCATGATCGAGCGCCCCTTCCGCGGAGCCGAAGCGCTGGATCAGATCGCGCGCGCCCTTGTCGCCAATCCCCGGCGCGCCCGGGATGTTGTCTACGCTGTCGCCGACCAAAGCCAGCAGATCGGGAATCTGAGAAGGCTTCACGCCCATGAACTGTTCCGCGGTGCCCGGATCGTACCAGATGTCCTCTTTCACCGGGTTGTACATGTGCACACGCTCATTCACCAGCTGCAGCATGTCTTTATCACTGGAGACAATGACGACATCGTTCAGGCTGCTGGCGCGCGCCGCGATGGCGCCAATCACGTCGTCGGCCTCGAAGCCCTCGTATTGAAGAATCGGGATTCGCATGGCTTGGAGCAGGCGGCGGATATAAGGGATCTGCTCGGCTAAGTCGGGCGGCATTTCCGCGCGATTGGCTTTGTAGTGCGCATATAACGTTTCTTCACGAAATGTCTTTCCGGACTCGAAAACTGCCGCAATGTACTGGGGACGATATGTGGCGCGCAGCTTGCGCAGCATATTGTGAAAGATGTAGACAGCTTCGGTTTGCAATCCGGTTGTGGTTCGCATCGGCGGAGCGCTACTACGCGCGCGAGCGTGGTAGGCGCGGAAGATAAACCCGTAACTATCGATCAAAAACAGCCGCGAACGTTCAGACACCAGAATCAGGATAGCGTGTCCGCAATGTACGGCGAACGATGAGGTCCAAACGTGAACGTGTTAGAAAACTCCCAAAAATCCAGAAATTTGCTGCTTCCGGGAATAGTATTTTCGATTTGTCTAACGGTTCAGATATATTCCAGCGTCACTGCGATGATACGGACGGCGCCTACAGATTGGCCTTTGTTGCGCCGGAAACGTACAACCCTTCCGCGCACATGCACCAGCGCGGTGGATACGCCTTGCCTGAATAGTACCCAATTCCTGCCCGCCGGAACGCTGAACGGCTTCGGGACCATGGGCCGCAATGCGATCTATGGACCGCATTTCTTCGATGCGGATATCGCTCTGATGAAGGACGTCCGCTTCGGCGAGCACGTCACCTTCTCATTCGGCGCTCAGGCATACAACGCCTTCAACCATCCGAACTTCGATCAGCCCGTGGCCGACATCTCCAATCCGGTGTTCGGTTCCAGCATTGCTAACGTGGGTCCACCGACCAGCCTGTTGGGTTCGTTTGTGGGTGCGGGAAGTTCTCCTCGATTCCTGGAGATCAAGGGTATCGTGCGCTTCTGATCGTGCGCTTCTGAACGGCGTCATGGGCATCCAGGGGTTTAGGTCCCTGTGGTTGCCCATCGATGTTTCCGACCGTCCAAAATTGGACCGTTTCGGCCACATCTTTGCGCCGGAAGTGTAGCATTTTTGCAACACTTAGCAACTTTACAAACCTTTTCGAATCAAATGACTAGCGTCCCGGGTTTACCGCTGTTAGAATGGCTTCGTTCGGAAAAACAGCATGGAGCATCCAGAGCGGCGAGCCCGCGGAGTCCGCATTGCGGTTTGAGACGACGGTGCAGCGCCCCGTTGAAGCGCGCGGCGTGGGACTTCACAGCGGCGTTCCCGTTTCGATTCGTATCCTTCCAGCTCCCCCCTCCACCGGCATCGTTTTCGTTCGCACCGATCTCGACAATTTCCAGGTTCCGGCAAGTTGGAGATACGTCGCCCGAGTCAGCTATGCGACCAGCTTGATGCGACAGGGCGTGCTGATCTCGACCACCGAGCATTTACTTAGCGTTTTCTATAGCTCGGGAATCGACAACGCCTACGTCGAGATCAACAATCTGGAGGTCCCGATCCTGGACGGCAGCGGATCGCCGTTTGTGGAGTTGCTCCGCGAAGCCGGCCTGAAGTCCTATAGGCGGCGCAAGCGTTTTCTTCGGGTCAGGCGGCCCATTATGGTGGAGAGCGGCGGTAAACGCATTTCCATCTTGCCGTCAGACCGCTTCCTGCTGACTTGCGACGTGTTTTACGACCATCCGCTGATTGGACGCCAGTCGCTGGATCTTGAGGTCACGCCGGAGCGCTATGCACAGGAGATCGCACCGGCGCGCACCTTCGGATTCGCGCACGAACTCGACCAGATGCGCAATATGGGGCTGATTCGCGGTGCCGCGCTGGAGAACGCGGTTTGTTTCGACCGGCAGGGCGTGCAGAATCCCGAAGGCTTGCGCTTCCCGGATGAATGCTGCCGCCACAAGGCGCTGGATCTGATCGGAGATTTGGCCTTGATCGGCAAGCCGCTACTCGGGCACGTGATCGCCGAGCGCGCAGGACACGCCATGCACACCGCTCTCGTGGCACGAATTATGAGCGATCCCTCGCTGTACGAGATGCTGAGCTTCGATCAACTGGCGACACGCGTAGCACACGCGCTAGTTTCCTGATCCATCCGGCGCTTCTCTTCGAAACTGATGCTAGCTTAAGGGTTGGTGAACGCTGCCAACCTTTTCACGCTGTTGCGCTTGGTATTGGCGCCGTTCGTGGCGGCGGACATTCTGCACGGCCATTGGACGCGGTCATTAATCCTATTGTTCGCGGCCGGATTCACCGACGTCATCGATGGGTTTCTGGCGCGGAAGTTTAGCCATCCCACCCGCGCCGGCGCCTACTTCGATCCGATCGCGGATAAGGTAATGCTCGTCGCTATTTATCTCGCGCTCGGCGCGGCGCGGGCCATGCCGGTGTGGATGGTCGCGCTGGTGTTCGCGCGCGACGTGCTGATATTGGGCATGGCCGCCTATGGCCTGTTGTTCACTTCCATCCGAAAGTTCCCGCCGTCTATATGGGGGAAAATCAGCACTTTTTTTCAAATTGCGGCCGCGCTGGTTGTAATGGGCGACCGGGACGGAATTCCGGCGCCGGTCAGGCTCGCGTTGGTGCTCATGGTGTGCGCCACGGGTTGGAGCGGAATCCATTACGCTTGGACGGGGCTGCTGGCGCTTCGGAGGCAGCCGCGTTAATTGCTGGCGGAGGCCAAAGTATCTCAATGCGAACGAGTTACGGCTAATGGTTTCGGCTGAAGCTGCCGATATTGAAGTTTGCGAGAAGAGCCGCAAACGGGTGATACCGGCCGCATGAACTGGCCCAGACGGGGCGCCATTGGCGCCGGGACGATCACTGCTGGCCTGGGCCTGGCAGTTCTGGCAGCGTGGGCCGCCCACTGGACATTTCTCATCCAGATCGCGCCTCGGCTGGCGCCCATGCAGCGAAACACCGCCGCCGGTCTTATTCTCAGCGGTCTCGCGATGGTGGCTTTAGCCGGCAACCGCCGGAAACCCGTTCTTCTTTGCTGCGGGCTACTGTCGATGCTTGCGGTAATCTCGCTCATCGAATGCGTGCTGACGGTTGACCTCGGAATCGATCAGCTTTTGGGTCCCGCCTACATAGATACGCTTGTTTCAGCACGCGGCCGCATGTCTCCGCTAACGGCCGCAGCTTTTCTGGTATTGGCAGTAGCGTGCGCGGTGAGCCAGAAAAAGCTCAGAGCCAGAGCGGCGATTCTAGGCATTTCCGGGGCGGTGATTGGCGCTATCGGCACGACCTGCTGCATTACCGCGCTCGCCGGAGTCGGCGACGCCTTCACTTGGGGCAAGGTGACGCAAATGGCCGTGCATACCGCGGCTTGCCTGGTCATCGTTGGCGCAGGACTGACCGCCTTAGCTTGGGACTTACGCGATGCAGGCCCGAGTGAGGACGTGAGCGAGCCGCTGTGGGTCTCTTTTGGCTCGGGTCTGTTCTTATTGATCGTCCGTCTCGGGCTCTGGCAGGCGTGGACGGCCCGGCAGCACGGGTGGTATGACTTTTTTTCGACGCTCACCTTGGTGCTGACCGTAGTAAGCGCGATCTGGGTTGCCGCGTTTGTTCACCTTCTGCTCAAGGCGCGCTTGCAAGGCGAGTCTTTGCGGCTAATCAATCGGAAGCTGCACCGGGAAATTGCCGATCGCCGCCAAGCCGAGCGCATCGCGCAGGAGGCTAGCCGCGCCAAGAGCGATTTTTTGGCAAATATGAGCCACGAGATTCGCACGCCGATGACTGGCGTGCTCGGCATGATCGATTTAGTACGATCCACAGGTCTTTCGATCGAGCAGAAGGAGCATTTGGATCTGGCACGATCATCGGCCGATTCTCTCCTCTCGCTGCTGAATGAAATTCTGGATTTGTCCAAGATAGAATCCGGGCGCCTAGAGCTCAGCCTTGCCCCTTTTTCGCTTCGGAGATGCATTGAAGACGCTGGGCGCATGTTCGAATTAAAGGCGCGCGAGAAGGGCTTGGAATTGAGAACTGAAATAGATTCGCGCGTGCCGGACTGGTTGGTGGGCGACGCATTGCGCTTGCGTCAGGTGCTCGTGAATCTGCTTGGCAACGCTGTAAAGTTCACCGATAGCGGGTCGGTTTCGTTGCGCGTGACGCTGGAAACTGAAACGAGCTCCGGCTCGGACCTTCTGATCGAAGTACGCGACACCGGTATCGGCATCTCACCCGAGAAGCACCGATTGATCTTTGATGCCTTCCGGCAGAGCGACGGATCCACAACGCGAAAATACGGCGGGACGGGTTTGGGGCTGACCATCTCGGCCCGTTTGGTGGAGCTGATGGGTGGAAATATAAGTTTGGCGAGCGAGCCGGGCAAAGGCAGCACATTCGCTTGCCGGCTGAGGTTCGAGCGTGCTTCCGCGCCGGACATGCCGGTCGCGGAGGGTTTGTTTCGACACGCGATCGCTGCTGCTCCCGAAAAGCGGCGCCTCCGGATTTTGCTTGCTGAAGACAATGTCGTGAACCAAAAACTGGTGGCGGAATTGCTGCGGAGAGAAGGACAAGATATTGAAGTTGCCGGCAACGGCCGTGAGGCGGTGGCGGCTGCCGAGCGAGCCGCATTCGATCTGATTTTCATGGACGTGCAGATGCCGGAAATGGACGGATTCGAAGCCACCGGCGAAATCCGGCGCATGGAATCGAATTCCGGCCAGCACACGCCCATCATTGCGGTCACCGCCAACGCAATGAAAGGCGACGAGCAAAGGTGCATCCAGGCCGGGATGGATGACTACATCAGCAAGCCCATTAATGTCCAGGACCTGCGGGCAATTCTCAAGAAATGGCCCGCTGGCGCGCAAGTTTCGCAACCGCTTTAGAATGCACGGTTGAGGCGCGTTCATAAACCTGGACATAGCGGACTAAGGTAAAAGCGAATTGACGTCCGCGCTGCCGAGGGGTAGTCTGAAAGTGTGCCCGTGCCGATTTCACGCTACCGAGTACCTCGCCACTATGCATGGGCGGGGATGGCAGCGTTAGCGCTGAGCGGGTTCTCCGCCTGGCTGTCGTTCCGCTCGCCGCTGTGTTGGATCGCGACCGGTCTTTCGCTTTTGACCGCGGGGCTGGTGCTGTACCTGGCTGCGCGGCCGGTGGTAGAGATTTACGAAACCCATATCCAAATCGGCCGGACGTCCATTCCGTGGAAACAGATTCGCCGCCTGGACCGTAGCGCCGATACTCCATTGGTGGTGCGGCTGACGTTGGCCGACAAGAGCAAGCGCCTGGTTGTTTTTCCGGGAGATCCCGAGGCGTCCAGCGGGCTGCTGCGAAACCTGCGCCGCTATTCTCGCGAGGCGCTGATCGATGGTGTGCCCTACCGGCAGTTCTGGGGCGAGGCTATAACGGCAGCCGCGGCGCGCAAGCAGTTGCCGGCTCCGCGTCCTCCGCTGCTGCTGCCCGAAGATGAGGCCGAGGTGGAACGGCTGTTCCAGCAATTGAAATCGGGCCATCTCGACCAGACTCGTTCTGAGGACAAATAACGCGGAGTGAACCGCGGCCGTTCTCGCTTCCGCTGGTTTGTTGCAGCGGTACTTCTTCTCGTCCTATTAGTGGCAACGTCGCGCCTGTGGCTCGCTCTGCTGGGAGGATATCTAGTCAAAGCGGACGGGGCGGCGCAAGCCGACATGGTGGTTGTGCTGGCGGGCGATTTCTCCGGTAACCGCATCCTGACCGCGGCCGACTTGGTCCGGCAGCGGCTGGCGCCGTTGGCGCTGGTCAGCGGCCCCGGCGAGATGTATGGCCAACATGAGTCCGATTTGGCGATCCCTTTTGCAACCCGGCATGGGTATCCGGAATCCTACTTCCTAGCGCTGCCTAACGATTCCCGGTCCACCATGGCCGAGGCCGACGTGGTGATTGCCGAACTGCGGCGGCGGAACGCGCATCGGATTGATATCGTGACCAGCAATTACCACACACGCCGCGCCGGTAACATTTATCGATCCAAAGCAAAAGATTTAGAGATTCGAATGGTCAGCGCGCCTGACGAGTTCTTCGCGCCGGACAGCTGGTGGAAGAACCGCGATGCCCGCAAGACCTTCGTAATCGAGTGGATGAAAACCGTGGCAACGTGGTTGGGGCTGTAGATGCGCAAGATCATCAAGAGCGCAGGGCCGTATCTTTGGCGGCATCGCGGCGGGCTAGCGCTGGGCATGGGGTCGCTGCTCATGCGCGATATCCTGCACGCTTCGCTTCCGCTGGTGATTCGCAGCGGTATTGATTCGCTCACCCGAGGGTTCCGCATCAGCCTGGTCTTCGAATTTGCCGCGCTGCTGGTGGCGATCTCGGCGGTAAAGGGTATATTCCAATACTGGATGCGGGTGATCCTGATCGGAATTTCGCGCGACATCGAATACGAACTGCGCAACGATCTGTTCGCGCACCTGGTGCGCCTGTCATCCGATTTCTATTCCAAATACCGCACCGGGGACATCATGGCGCGCTCCACTAACGACCTCAACGCCGTGCGCATGATGCTCGGACCGGGCGTGATGTACTGGACAGAAACCATATTTCTGTCGCTCTTCACCATTGCCGTGATGATGTCGACGGATTGGAAGCTGACGCTGATCTGCCTGATTCCCGCGCCGCTGGTGAGCGTGGTTGTGATTCTGTTTGGCAGCCGTATTCATGACCGGTTTGAGTCGATTCAGAAGATGTTCTCAGACATCAGTAGCCGCGTGCAAGAAAATCTTTCTGGTGTGCGAGTGGTGCGCGCTTACGCGCAGGAAAGCGCTGAGCTCAGGCATTTCGAGCAACTGAACCAACAGTACGTGCGCGAGAACATTCGTCTTGCGCGGCTGTCCGGGCTGTTTATGCCTCTGCTGCAGGCGTTGATCGGGATGAGCTTTCTGCTGGTATTGTTCGCCGGCGGCTATCAGTTGCTGCAGCACCGCATTTCGCTCGGCAGCTTCGTAATGTTCAACACCTACATGGGCATGCTGGTGTGGCCCATGATCGCGCTCGGCTGGGTGGTGAACCTGATGCAGCGCGGCACGGCCTCATGGAGCCGCATTATGGAGCTGATGCGCGAGCAGCCCAGCATTGCGGCGTCTGCGCCGGCGCTTGTGATGTCGCGCGGTGCGGCGCAGGGCGGTTTGCGATTCTCTCGAGTCGCGGTCAAGTATCCGGCGGGCGACGCGTTGCGCAATATTGATCTGGAAATCCCTGCCGGCAGCACAGTGGCATTGGTCGGACACACCGGCAGCGGCAAGAGCACCCTGGTCAGCCTTATCCCACGGCTTATCGACCCGACGCACGGCACGATTTCTCTGGACGGCGTGGACTTGCGCGAACTGGATCCTGAGTGGCTGCGGCATCAGATCGGCTTCGTTCCCCAAGAGACGTTTCTGTTTAGCGCCACGCTGGCAGAGAACATTGCTTTCGGGGTGGAGGGCGCGTCCCTGGAGGACATCCGGCGCGCGGCGGAACTGGCAGGATTGGGGCCGGATATTGCGGGATTTCCCGCGGGTTACGAAACGTCCATCGGCGAGCGCGGCCTCACGCTCTCCGGCGGGCAGAAACAGCGCGTGGCAATCGCCCGCGCGATCCTGCGGAATCCGCGCATCCTCATTCTCGATGACGCGTTGTCCAGCGTGGACACTCTTACTGAAGAGCGCATTCTCACCGCTCTTGAGACGGTGATGCAGGGGCGCACGACTATCCTGATCTCGCATCGCGTTTCCACAGTCCGCAGTGCCAGCCGGATCTTCGTTATTGATCACGGCGAGATTGTCGAGCAGGGCACTCACGCCGAACTGATCGGGAACGGCGGTTATTACGCGGAACTGTACCAGAAGCAGCTGCTCGAAGAAGAACTGGAAACGATCTAGGCTTCAGAAGAGGGGGGCGAGCATAACATTCCTCAATAGTGGAAGGATGAGGACAGGACACGGTTTAATGAATCCACCGTCGCGCTGGCGGTAAACGGAAAACGCCAGTCATGCAGTTCCACCCGGCGCGCTCCTTCCGGCTCGGCTACCGGCATCACACGCCACAGCGGATATTGCGAAAATTTCAGAAAAGCTTCCACGGGCGTGGTCTGCCGCGCCGCCTCGATAGCGGGACCCGGTTCCGCTTTGTAGATAGTGGTTCCGGCGGTTGGATCGAAGTCGTCGCGCAGGTTCATCGAGAAGTGCATCACAAATTCGGGCCGCTCGATCCAGCCTGACCACTGGAACGGGTTTACCGCTGAAGCCGGGAACGCGGCTGCACGCAGAGGCGGTCCTCCTTGATATACGCGCGAATTCAGGGTTTCGATTGCGCGCTGATGGGCTAACCAGCGGCCGAAGTCGTACACCACGACAAACGATAGCGCGAACAAGGCCAGAGCGCGCCCGGATCCGGCCGGCGCGCCCATCTCTGAGCTGACCAGCCGCGCCAGCCAGGGGCCAACCCAGGCCAGCAGCAGCACGCCCCAGATCCAGAGGTCGATCAAACTATTCAGATCCAGCTCAAACCATCGGCCGGAGAATGGCACCAGGAAGCGAATGCCATAGGCATTGGTCCAATCCAGCAGCAGATGGCTCGCGACGCCGATCAGACACAATCCCCAGGCCGTTTTCCACCCGCGCAGACTCCGGCTGAAAGCTCCGACCGCCAACACACAGAGCAACGCCATTACGGGCGCCATCGCAACGGAATGCGTAATCCCGCGGTGCGCTTCGAAATACGAAAGAGAACCCCGTGAGGCTGCGACGATGTCGCTATCGGGAGCGTTGGCCGACAACATGAGAAGTATGGCGGCTTGCGGATGCCAGCGGTTCAGCCCCGCGCGGCTGAGCGCCAGTCCGGTTAGCGTGTGGGTGAGGTTGTCCATGCCGGATCTTCGACGCGAGGGGGGCGGCGCGCGCGGAAGCCGGGCGGGACCAGCAGCGTCAGCGCGCTCGGAACGATTTCGACGCTGGCGGGAATCGCGCCCGCTGCTTCGCCGTCCACCTGCACGTACACCTTACCTTGCTGGCTGCCGGTGAACAACAGTTTGCGCGTGCGCAGGATGGTGACGCCGCGCATGCCCCGGATTCGATGCGCCAACACGCCCAGGAAGTATTTCACGTACGGCAATGTGGATCCACCCTCGAACAGCACCACTTCGAACTCATCATCGAGCAGCGAAATGGTGGGCGCGATTTCCAAATCTCCGCCATAGTTCCGAACACGGCTCACCAAGGCGAAGCTGGTACGGTAGGATGCGCCTTCGGTTTCCACAATAAACTCGGGTAAACGGCGGCCAAATCGCGCCACCCCCGCCACCCAGTACGCAACTTTTCCGATTGCATTCTTTACGCGTGGATTCAGGTGATAAACGATTTCGGCATCCATACCCGCACCCGCCATCAGCAGCAAATAGCGCGGTTCACTCAGGGCTGTGGAAAGCAAGCCTAATGAGATGCGTTCCGGGACAGATTCGAGCAACTTTTCCGCCGAGCGTTCCATGCTGTTCGGGATGCCGAGCTCGTTGGCCAACACGTTGGCTGTTCCGGCCGGCAAGATTCCGAGCGGTACGTTGGAACCCGCCATACCGTTGACGATCTCGTTAATGGTGCCGTCCCCGCCTGCAGCCAGAATCAGATCCGCGCCCTGATTCACCAGCGCGCGCGCCATCTCACCGGCCATAGCCGGTCCCGTGGTGGGGGTCGGCTCAACCGTTATGCCTTGCGACGCCAGCATCTCCACGGAACGGTGTAGGGCGCTGGATCTGTTGCGAAGTCCGCCGGCGAATGGGTTATAGATCAGGAACGATTGCTGGTAGATCGCGATAGTACCCTAATTATAGTAGATGGTCTCCAAGAACGTAGCCAAGGAAATCGAGGAACTGCGCGAAACGCTGCGCCATCACGAGTACTTGTACTACGTGCTGGACAAGCCTGAGATAACGGATGCCGAGTTCGACCGGCTGATGCGGCGCTTGCAGGAACTGGAGGCGCAACACCCCGAGCTAGTCACACCCGATTCACCCAGCCAGCGCGTAGGCGGCAAGCCGCGCGAGGGCTTCGTCAAGGTGCGGCACAGCTCGCCCATGCTCAGCCTGGATAATGCTCTGAACGAAGACGAAGTGCGTGAGTTCGACCGGCGCGTGCGCACGCTGCTCGGAGGCGAGAGCTACGAGTACGTAGCGGAGCTGAAGCTGGACGGCCTTTCGATGGCAGTGCACTACCAGGAGGGCCAGATGAAGCAAGCCGTCACGCGCGGCGACGGCATAGTCGGCGAGGACGTAACTGAAAATGCCCGCACAATTCGATCGCTTCCGCTGCGGGTGAAATCGAAGCTGAATCGTTTTGAAGTTCGCGGCGAGGTGATCATGCCGCGCAAATCGTTCGAAAAGCTGAACGCCGAGCGCGAGCAGCAGCAGCTTTCGCAATTCGCCAATCCCCGGAACGCAGCCGCTGGCGCTTTGCGCGCGCTCGAGCCCACCGTCACCGCATCGCGGCGTCTGGAATATTTCGCCTACTTTCTCATGGTGGATGGCAAGTTCTATTTCGAAAAGCAGTGGGATGCGCTTCAGACGCTCGAAAAAATGGGCTTTAAAGTGAATCCGTACAAAGCGAAGTGCGCCGATTTGGATGATGTGCTGAAGTTCTATCGCAACTGGGAAGGAAAGCGCGAGTCGCTGCCCTACGAGATCGATGGAGTTGTGCTGAAGGTCAACTCGGTGGCACAGCAGAACGCACTTGGCTGGACCGCCAAGGCGCCGCGCTGGGCAGTAGCGTTCAAGTTCGCCGCCCACCAGGCCGAAACGGTGGTTGAAGACATTCAGGTGTCGGTGGGACGGACGGGCGCGCTCACGCCGGTGGCATTTCTCAAACCGGCCAACATAGGCGGTGTCACCGTTTCGCGTGCCACGCTTCACAACGAAGACGAGATCGGGCGCTTGGGTGTGGAGATCGGCGATACAGTGCTGGTGGAGCGCAGCGGGGATGTGATCCCGAAAGTGCTGCGGGTCGTGCGCGAAGGCGCGCATCGCCGCCCATTTCGCATTCCCAAAACCTGCCCGGTCTGCGGAGGCGAGGTGGTGCGCGAAGAAGGCGAGGCGGCCAGCCGATGCATCAACACCAACTGCCCGGCGCGCTTGCAGCAATCGATCCTGCACTTTGCCGCCCGCGGCGTCATGAACATCGACGGCATGGGCGACGTGCTGGTAGATCAATTGGTGACGAGGGGCATGGTGAAAAGCGTCGCGGACATTTATGACTTGACCCTTGCCAAATTGCTGTCGCTGGAACGCATGGGCGAGAAGTCTGCCGACAAAGTCCTGCGAAATATCGACGCTTCGCGCCAGCAGCCGCTCCCGCGCGTACTGAACGGCCTTGGAATCCCTTTTGTGGGGGAAAGAACCGCGCAAATCCTGGCAGAGACCTTCGGCAGTCTGGATGAGATCATGAACGCCGACGAGGAAGTGTTGCAGCAGGCCGAAGAAGTAGGTCCCAAGGTCTCGCAGAGCATCCGTCAGTTTTTTCATGAGCGGCGTAACCGGGAACTGGTAGAGCGTCTGCGGCAAGCGGGCCTGACCTTTACGCACACGCTGCGCAAAAAGTCTGGCGGCCCTTTGACGGGTAAAACGTTCGTGCTTACCGGGACGCTGCCCAGCCTGGCGCGTGACGAGGCCAAGGCGCGCATCGAATCCGCGGGGGGCAAGGTGACCGGATCGGTCAGCAAGAAGACGGACTACGTCGTGGCGGGCTCCGATCCCGGCTCCAAGCTGGATAAAGCTAAGGACCTGAAGATCCCGGTGCTTGACGAAGAGCAGTTGCTGGCGCTGCTGGGAAATCGGAGCGCAACTGTCTAAGCTCGTTGCACTGCTGCTTTCCTGGGGACCGCTCGGCGTCTTGCTGATCGGGGTCATCGATTCCGCCGGGCTTCCCATTCCGGGCGGCGTCGACGCATTGGTGGTGCTGGTTTCCTCCGTTCACCGGAGACAGGGTTATCTTGCCGCGGCGGCCGCCACCGCAGGATCGCTGGTTGGAAATCTGATTCTGTTTCTGATCGCGCGCAAAGGCGGCGAGGCCTATCTCGCGCGGCACACGTTGCACGCGCGCGGCCGCAAGCTGCGCGCCTGGTTCGAGGAATATGGGCTGCTGACGATTTTTGTTCCCGGTGTGGTAATCGTGCCGCTGCCGCTGAAAATCTTCGTGCTCTCGGCAGGCGCGCTCGGCGCCAAACTAGGGCGATTCATTTTCGTGCTGTTGATCGCGCGCGCGCCGCGCTACTTCTTCCTGGCTTGGCTTGGCTCGCGCCTAGGAAAAGACACCCTCCCTTACCTCGCGCACCACGTGTGGGAGTTTCTGGCGTTCGCCGTGCTGCTGTTCATCATCCTTTATTTTTTCGTGCGGTACGCGCACCACCGGCACCGGCATCTGTTTATTGACCTAACGTGAAGTACACCTCGATGGGGGCGATCACCTCCACCTGCTCGCCATTGAGCAGTGTCGGGCGGTAGATCCATTGCCGGACCGCATCCATCGCCGCATGAGCCAGCAGCGGATGCCCGCTGACGAGCTGCAAATGCTGGATCGTACCGTCGCGCGCGATCATGCCGATCAATCGCACAACGCCCGAAATTCTCGCTGACTTGGCCAGCGGCGGATACTCGGGAATTACTTTTCGAATCAGGTTGGCGCTTTGCACGTCGCCACCGACGCGAATGGGAACCGAATTGCGGAGCTGTGCCGGTGGATCGCGAACCATTGGCGGCGGAGGCGGGGGCGGCATCGGACCAGTTGAAAGAATATCGGTGGCGCCGCTGGGTCCCGAGGCCTGGCCGCCAACCACCATGTCACCCGTCGGCACGTCCAAAATCGTTGGACCGGAAGTCTCGGCTCTGGGGCCGCTCGAATATTCAAAAACCGGCACGAACACCCGCAGGGCTGAAAGACGGGATGCGGAACGTAAGGCGTGCGTTGCGGCGGGTATCGGCTGGGCCGGCTTGAGCGGCGCTCCCACGCTAACGCCTCTCCAGTGAAACTCCGGCAGGCGTTCGTTATAAGCCAGCGGGATCAGGATCAGAGCGCCTATTACGACGATCTCTGCCGTCAGGGATGCAGCAAAGCTCCACGGGCGTTTGCTTCGTTCGCGAGGGAGAACCGATTGTTCAAACACGTCTAAGTAGACACCGCGAATTTGCGGTTGTTCCCAGAACGGGAACGGCGATGCGCAGAGCCGACCAATCGCCACCTGCCGATACATCGGCATCAGCAGCTTCTAACGTATTGAAAACACAGATATGAAATTCGGCACGCCCAGTGCACTCTAATCTCTGACGGAGATGATTCGCCGATGTTGAAAATCACCACGCACGACAGCCAGACGGCTGTCACGTTCCAGGTGGAAGGCAAACTGATTGGCGCGTGGGCGCGGGAACTGGAACGGAGTTGGAACGGTTGCCGGGTGGAGCGCAAGGCGCGGGTCGTAGATCTAACGGGGACGCTCTTCATCGATGACGAAGGGAAACGGGTGCTGACAAAACTTTTTCGCGAGGGCGCGTTCTTCCGCACGTCCGGCCCGCTCACCGGCTCGATCGTGGCCGAGATTACGGGAAAGCCGCAGCGGCCTTGGCGCGGTATCCTGGTCCACTCGATTTTGGTCCTGTTGTTGGCGGCGGGTTACAAGGTGAGCGCCGCGGACCCGTCGCCGCTGAAACTGACCATGCACGATGCGGTGGCGATGGCGCTGAAGCAGAATCCTCAGGTGCAGATCGCGAATCTAAATATTGCTCAGAGTCTTGAAAATCAGAACATCGCCAGGTCGGGGCTGCTTCCGCAAGCCAATTTGAACGCCAGTGAAGTGGTCCGCCGGGAAAATATCGCGGCGTTGTTCGGCTCAAAACCGCCGGGCTTCCCGGGGCACATCGGCCCATTTTGGGCGACGCAAATGGGCCCCGCCGGATCGGCTCCAGTGTTCGATTTAACAGCCTGGCGGCGCTGGCAGGCATCTAAGGAAAACGTGACGCAATCTCGCGCTCAAAATCAGACCGTACGCGAGCAGTACGTGGAATTGGTGGTGTCGCAATACCTTGGGGGCCTGCGTGCCGCGGCGAATGTAAAGGCGGCGCAGTCGCGCGTGGATCTCGCCAAAGCACTGTTCGATCAGGCCAGCGACATGCAGCGCAACGGTGTCGGAACCGGGATCGACACGCTCCGAGGCAACGTTCAATATCAAAACGAACGGCAGCGATTGATCGACTCCAATACCGATTTGACGACCTCGCTTTACGGCTTGGCGCGGCTGTTGAACCTGGAGCCGCATCAGAACATCGAACTCGCCGATGAGTCGCAGTTTTTTCGGACCGAAGAATTCAATGCCGACCAGACGGTGGAGCGCGCATTTGCCGAGCGGCCGGAAATGAAGGCCCTCGAATCGCAAATTCGTGCGACGACGCTCGACAAGCAGGAGGCGCAGGCGCAGCGCTTGCCCAGGCTCACGCTGGCGGCGACCTGGCAATTGCAGGGATTGACCCCGCTTAACATGATTCCCACCTACGATTACGAGGCCGATATCACGGTTCCACTATTTACCGGCGGCCGGATCAAAAGCCAGATAGCGGTGAACGAGGTCGAGCTCAAAAAGCTCGCACAACAGCAGTCGGAGCTGAAGGATCAAATCGCGCTGGAAGTCAAGACCGCAGTGGCGCAGTTGGAAGCGGCGCGAAGCGAGGTCGAGGTGGCGAATCAGGGCGTGGATCTGGCGCAGCAGGAAGTAACGCAGGCTCGCGATCGTTTTCAGGCCGGTGTCGCGAACAATATCGAAGTGATCACCGCTCAGGACGAACTGGCGCGCGCCAACGATAACCAAATTGCGGCGCTGTACCGGTACAGCCAGGCGCGTGCCGACTTAGCCCACGCCACCGGCCAGATGGAGAACTTATATGGCAAATGAAAAACAAGCCACGATCGACCGGCCCATCGATCCGGAGGTGCAAGCAGCCTCGCGCGAGCGCCTGGTAGCCGAGACCCGGCGCGAGGACAGAAAACGAAGCAAATGGGCCAGGCGGCTGCTGATTATGGGCGTGCTGTTGCTGCTTGCGGCCGGGGGCCTGGTGCTGTGGCTGCGGTCGCTCGGCCACGTCTCCACCGATGACGCCCAAGTTGACGGGCATATCGCCCCGGTATCGGCCAAGATCTCGGGAACCGTAGTGGACGTACTGGTGAACGATAACCAGCAGGTGAAACAGGGGCAGGTGTTGGTGCGCCTGGATCCGCGCGACTATCAGGCCAAGGTGGACCAGGCTCGCGCTGCGGTGGCCTACGCTGAAAGCCAGGCCCGCGGTGCAACTGTTAACGTTCCTTTGACTCGGGAGACTACGGCCAGCGGAACCTCGGGCGCGCAAGCACAGCTGAGCGCGGCTGAAGCGCAATACGATCAAGCCAAGCTGGATTATCAACGCGCATCCACCACCGACATCGCCTGGGCCCGATCGAACGTAAACACCGCGCAAGCCAACTACGACCGCGCGCAGGCAGACCTGAACCGGATGAAGCCGCTAGTGGATAAAGCCGAGATTTCGCGCATCCAATACGATTCCTATGTGGCCGCGTCGCGGGTTGCAGAAAGCGAGCTGCAGGCTGCCAAGGATAAGCTGAACGGCGCGATCCAGGAAGCCGATACCAAGCGAGCCGCCGTGACCACCGCGCAAGCCAAAGTGGAGCAGGCGCGCGCCGGCGTGACCGAAGCGCAAGCCAATCAGCAGCAAGTAAATGTGCGCGCGGCTGACGTCGCCTCCGCGCAAGCGAACATCGCGCAAGCTCGCGCGAACCTGGAAACCGCCGAGCTGAACCTTAGCTACACAACGATCGTTGCACCCATGGACGGCGTGGTGACGAAGAAAATAGTCGAGGTCGGCCAGATTCTTCAACCGGGACAAGGCCTCATGATGATAGTTCCGTTGAACGACATCTGGGTTACGGCGAATTTTAAGGAAACGCAGCTCGCGAACGTACACCCGGGGCAAAAGGCCGAAATCAAAGCCGATCTGGGAGGCCAGAAATTTTCCGGCCATGTCGATTCCATCGCGGGCGTAACGGGAACGCGCATGAGCCTACTGCCTCCGGAGAATGCGACCGGCAACTACGTCAAGGTCGTCCAGCGGATTCCAGTGAAGATCGTGCTGGATGGGAATGGCGGCGGTAACAACCTGCTGCGCCCCGGCATGAACGTGGAAGCGACCATCTTCACGCAATAGATTCCGGAGCAGTATGGCGACGCAAGTTCTGACATTTGGAGCACGCGACCGGGCGGAAATCAATCCGTGGGTGATCGCTGGCACGGTGATGCTGGCGACGTTCATGGAAGTGCTGGATACGAGCGTCGCCAACGTAGCTCTGCCTCATATCGCAGGCAGCCTTTCGGCCAGTGTGGATGAAGCCACGTGGGTCCTGACCGCCTACCTGGTCGCGAACGCGATCGTACTCCCGCTCAGCGGCTGGTTTTCGTCGTTATTCGGACGGAAGCGCTTCTACATGACCTGCGTGGCGCTATTCACCGTCAGCTCGACCTTGTGCGGCTTGGCGCCGAGTTTGTCGATGTTGGTCTTTTTCCGTGTGCTGCAGGGGCTCGGAGGCGGCGCGCTTCAGCCGGTGTCGCAGGCCATCCTGCGGGAGACGTTCCCGCGGGAAAAGCAGGGCATGGCCATGGCCGTGTACGGCATGGGGGTGGTGTTTGCGCCTGTAGTTGGCCCGACGCTGGGCGGCTGGATCACCGATAACTTCACCTGGCGCTGGATTTTCCTCATCAACATCCCTGTTGGGATTTGTTCGCTGCTCTTCACCTCGGTGCTGATCTTCGATCCGCCGTACCTGTTGCGCCGCAGCCTGCGCGGATCGCGCATCGACTACATCGGGCTGGGGCTGCTTGCCACCGGGTTGGCGTCGCTCGAGATCATGCTGGATGAAGGCCAGAAGAACGATTGGTTTTCGTCGCACGGTATCGTGATCGCCGCAATCATCGCCGTGCTTGCGCTGGTTTCGGTGGTTGTCTGGGAATTCAAGCAACGGGACCCGGTGGTCGATTTTCACCTGCTGAAGGAGCGCAACTTCGCCATCTCAACCATGACCATGTTCATCCTGGGTTTCGTGCTGTATGGAAGCACGATGGCCATGCCGTTGTTCCTCCAGACATTGCTCGGATACACGGCCACGCAGAGCGGGCTGGCGCTTTCGCCGGGTGGGCTCGCGATTATGATTATGATGCCGCTGGTCGGATTCTTGCTTTCCAAATACGAAGCGCGCTGGCTGGTGATTTTCGGCTTGCTGGTGTCGGCTTACGGATTGTACGACATGTCGCGCTTCAATCTACAAGTGGACTTCCGGCACGCCGTTATGGCCCGCATCGTCCAAAGCCTCGGGTTGGCGTTCCTGTTTGTCCCGATCAACACGACCGCGTTTTATTTCATCGCCAGAGAGAACACCAGCTACGCCACCGGCCTGATCAATCTGGCGCGGAATATGGGCGGGAGCACGGGCATCGCGCTTTCCACAACGTTGATTGCGCGTCGCGAGCAGTTCCATCAAGCACGGCTGGTGGAACATCTATCTAGCGGCGATCCTTCGTATCAGGCGATGCTCGAATCCACCAAGCAGCTGTTCATGTCGAAGGGCGCCGACGCTGTGCATGCGATGCAGCAGGCACGGGGCGTGGTCTATTCGATGCTGCAGCAGCAGGCTTCCATGTTGGCATTTCTGGACGATTTCCGGCTGCTGGCGTATGCTTTTGTCGCGGTGATCCCGCTGATGTTCCTGATGAAGAAAACCAGGGCGGGGCGGGGCCCAGCGGGCTCGATTCACTAGTCGCGGACGTGTGCGCGCGACATTGCTGCCAGCGGATACGGCTACCTGATCTTTTCGTCTTTTTCGACCTTGCCGTCGCGGATGTGGATCACACGCCGAGCCCGCATCGCGATGTCGGCTTCGTGTGTGACCACCACGATCGTGTTGCCCTGCTGCCACAGGTGCTCGAACAAGCCCATGATCTCGTTGCCCGTGACGCTGTCCAGTGCTCCAGTGGGCTCATCGGCCAGCAGGATTGACGGATTATTCACCAACGCGCGTGCCACGGCCACGCGCTGCCTCTGGCCGCCGGACAGCTCGTTGGGCTTGTGGTGCATGCGCGCTTCGAGATCGACGGCCTTCAGCGCCGCCTTGGCTTTCTCGATCCGGGCCGCCGGCGGCACGCCTGCATAAATCAGAGGCAACTCGACATTGTGCAAGGCCGACGCGCGGGCCAAGAGATTGAAGGTTTGAAAAACGAACCCAATCTCCTTGTTGCGGATGTGCGCCAGCTCGTCGTCTTGCATATCGCTGACCAGCGTTCCGTTCAAGTAATACAGGCCTTTGCTGGCTGTATCCAAACAGCCGATGAGGTTCATCAAGGTCGATTTTCCGGAACCGGAAGGACCCATAATGGCGACATATTCGCCGCGCCGGATCTCGATGTCGACGCCCGAAACAGCGTGGATCTCCTGATCGCCCATCACGTACGTCTTCCACAGATCGTAAGTGCGAATGACGATGCCTTGCTGCTTCAGACTCTCGCCGCGCTCGACGAGCTCCGGGGTGGTTGCTGTAGCCATCTATCCGTTAGCTTCCCATACCAACCGTGGGCAGCTTGTTATCGATTTTGATTTTGGAATCGTTTCGCAGCGTGCGAATCACCTTGTAAGGTCCGATTACGATGCGATCGCCTTCCTGGAGTCCGCTCGTTACCTCGATATCGGTGGTCCCGCTAATGCCGGTGTTCACCTGCGCAAACTCGGCGCGGCCATTGCGGATTACAAACACGCCCTGGAGCTCTTGTTTCCTGGTTTTTTCAGCCGCCGGGTCCAGTTTCGAGGCCGCCTCGACACCTTTGTTCTTGTTAGGCGGCTCCAGATCACCGCGCTGCCGCACGGTCAGGGCTTGAATTGGAATCGTCAGCGCGTGCAGCTTCGTCGCCGTGACAATATTCCCGGTGCAGGACAATCCGGGGCGAATCTCGTCCGGCGGGTTCTCCAGCGCGATCACGACTTTAAAATCCTTCGCTTCCTGATTCGCAGTCGTGCTGGTGGATGCGGCCAAGCCCGTCGATCGCAGGATCGCGGTGTTGCCGATCTCAATGACGCGACCTTTAAACGTCTGGTTCGGCATCGCGTCAATGGAGACATCGGCGGGCTGATCCACCTTGACGTTAACGATGTCAGTTTCGTCCACCTTGACTTCGGCAGTGATCAGCGACATGTCGGCGATAGTCATGATGGTGCTGGCGGCGGAATTCTGAAGACCGGGGACCACCGTTTCTCCGACACGCACGGGAAGATCGGTAACGATGCCATCGAGAGGTGCGCGCACATAGTATTTCTCAAGCACGTCTTTGTAACGGTCTAGCTGCGCCTGCATCTGCGCGATGCGCTTCTGCGCCGATTCCTGCTGCTGGCGAGCCTGGCTCACCTGGGCTCTAGCCTGCGCCAGCCGAGCTTGTGCTTCACCGATAGCGGCCACGGCTGTGTCGTACTCGGCCTTTTTCTGATCGAAATCCTGTTTGGCAATCAGCTTGGAACTGTACATCTCGGTGGCGCGATCCAGGTTGAGCTTGGTCCGTTGGAGTTCGGTTCGGTTGCGTTCCAGCGTAGCCTCGGCCGTCCTGACGCCGTCCTGCGTGGCCGTTATGTTGGCTTCCGCCGCGGCGGAATCGGCTAGCGCCGTGGCGATCGCCGCCTTCTGGGCGGACACATCAGCATCGGCCTGCACGGACTGTAACTCGGCCACCACTTCGCCCTTCTTCACGTGGTCGCCTTCTTTCACCAGAATTTTGGTGATCGGCGCCGCGCCGACGGTGTTGGCGCCCAAGGTGATGTAGTTTTTCGGCTTAATTTCGCCCGAGGCGGTGACAATGGCGGTGAGATCCTGGCGCACGGCGCTCCCACTTTGCACGGTGACGAGGCCGCGCTGGTTCAGTTTAATGCTGGCAAAGACGCCGCCGCTGACGAGCGCGATGAGGCCTAACGCAAGCAGGATCTTCCATTGGGGCTTCACTTGGGATTGGTTCCCTCCAACGGGATTAGACGTGGGAGTCGAACGCTTTGTTCGATTAAATCTTAGGATAACACGCTGAAATTACGGGGCGTAGCCAGCGCGCGCTCTACTGAATACCCATATATATGTTTGACGCGCTGCTTTTACCCGCAACCGATACGATAACCGGCACTTGACTCCCCGGCGCGATGCCCGGCGGCACCACAGCATTCACTTGGTACAGGCCCGCCGATCCGGGCGTCAATCCGGAGAAGATTACCGGAGCTTGCACCCCGCCAATCGTCAGCGTCACCGGAGCTGTCGTGGTGCTGGGCGGATTTGAACCGGCCGGATCGCCTGCACTAACCGGCGGATCCACCGCGCCGAGCCCGACGGTGTAGATCACCAGGTAATCGCCCGCCGTAGCGGGCGCGTTCGCATCTGCCAGGACTTGGTTGCCGGAGGAATCGATCTTGTAGATATGTCCTTCACCAGTGCCATTGCCCGCGGTGGCGAGAATGGCGGGCTGGGAGTCGAAGATCGCGATCGGAACGGGCACGGAGATAGCGCTGCCACGCTGCACGATGAGCTGAAGCGGTGCATTGACCGCCAGATCGTACGGAATCAGGACATTGACCTGCTGGTCGTTCACGAAAAGCACGGGCAGTTGCTTGCCTGAGACGATGACACTGGTTGAGCCGAGCTGGTTAGGCAGCGGCAGACTGTTCGCACCCGCTTGTCCATCGGCTAGCGCGGAACCGAAAATCGAGACCAGCAGTCCCACCGCAGGTGAACTCGTGTAGTCGCCCGAACTGAGCACTCCTCCTGACGCTACCAGCGGCACGTTGGGATTGGTTGCCACTTGTCCAGTGACCTGTACAGAACCGGTCAGCAGCGCCAATTGAGCATCCGCGCGCACAGAAAATGTTGAACTTGTGCTTCGGACCGGAACCCACGTTCCCGTCCAGGTCCCGCTCCCAATCGACAAAAGCGAAAGCGGCGCGTCACCGTT